>OLQY01000333.1_pt1 | contig 59240 bp, 60 predicted proteins | sample 1672851 | NCBI WGS metagenome assembly OLQY01 (sample SAMEA3136730, study PRJEB25190) | human gut metagenome
CATCGCCGTGCCCCTCCTGCATTTCTGAACCCCAGGCGCGAATGACCTGCACAATGCGAATCTGGTAAGAGGCAAAAATAGTCGCCTTGCCCTCCTCCTGGGCCGCCTGATGGCAGAGATTGTTTTTCCAGGCCCGCACCGCCTCTTCATCGCGCCACCAGGACAGGGACAGGATCTTGCCCGGCGTGGTCAGGCTTTGAAAACGTTCAATGCTAATAAAGCCGTCGAGCGTAGCAAGCAATGGCTTCAGCTCCGCCGCCAGCGCCAGGTAACGGGCCTGTTTTGCCGGGGTGACATCGGCTTCAAAGAGTACCGCAATCATCGTGTCGTCCTTCCTCAATCAACAGTGACGCCACTTTATCGTATCCATAAAGCCCGATACTTCGCCGCTAAACGAAGTATGCCCTGCGCAAAAACAGGGCAAAAAGCCCGCCCGCGCCTTCACTCAGGCAGTCCGTTGCGACGGTTTTCAAAAAAACGCATGGCAATAGTCATTTTTTTTAATTCATGAGGGTCGCAAGAAAACGATCAATGCATTGTTTTTTAATCAAAAAATAAAAACACCCTTAAAACTTCGTCATCTTACTGCCATAAAAGTGTGATCTAAATCGCACTTTTTGCAACGCTGGTTATAGTTAGCAGGCTTATTATAAACCCATCGAAAGCACAACGCTTTCCACCTAAAAAGTTAAAAGGAAAAACACCATGAAAAACGTAAAATTACTTGCCGCTGCCGGTATGCTCTCTCTGGTTTCTTTCGCCAGCTTCGCTCAGCACCCGGTCAGCGTAACGGCTGATACCCTGGATAGCGCAGAAGCTAAAATTGCGACCATCGCTAAAGATCAAGGCGCGTCTTACCACATTACCGAAGCCTATACCGGTAACCAGGTTCATATGACCGCTGAGCTGTCCAAATAAGAGAATGGTTGCAGAGGGAGCTGCCGGACAGGCCGCCTTACGGCGGCTCGTTTCGCTCCCGCTTCACGATAACCATGCTGCAATGTCGGGCCCCTTTATGGGGCTTTTTTTGTTAATGCGCGCTGTATTGACAGTACGCTCAGCAACACCACGATTAACCCCACCAGCGCCCCCCCTTCTATCTTCTGCCCAAGAAAGATCCAGCCCAGAAGCACTGCTGTCACCGGACTCAGCAGGCTGAGTGCTGAGACAGCGACCGATGGGAGACGGCTAATCCCGCGGAACCACAGCCCATAGGCCAGCATCGCACCGGCCACGCAGAGCCACAGATAGCCAACCGCCTGGGTCAACGTCACCCCCTGTAGCGGCGGATCCACCAGCCATGCAACGGGAGCCAGTACCACGCCGCCAATCAGCAATTGCCAGCCGGTCAGCGCCACCACCGGTAGCGAAATCGCCCAGCGGCGAGACAGCCAGGTCCCCAGCGCCATGCTGACCGCGCCTGCAAACGCCGCCATGATCCCCAGCGGATCCAACACCGTATGCGGCGACAGCAGCAGCAGCGCCATGCCGATAATGCCAGTGACTGCCGAGAGCACCGCCACCCACGGCGAGCGCTGCCTGTCGACACACCACGCCAGCATCATGACCAGCAGCGGCTGAATTGCCCCAATCACTGCCGCCAGCCCCCCTGGTAACCGGTAAGCGGCAATAAACAGCAGCGCCTGAAAAGCGCCAATATTGAGGATCCCGGTAGCAATAAGCTTCCACCACTCATTGCGCAGAGGAAAACGGCGGCACCAGATAAGCAGCGCAATCCCTGCGGGCAGCACCCGCAGCAGCGCGGCAATAAAAGGTCTGTCCGGGGGTAAAAACTGGGAGGTGACAATGTAGGTCGTCCCCCAGATGGCCGGAGCCAGGGCGGTCAACAGCAAATCAATAACGGGAGAGCGTAAGAAAAAGGTCATGATTTTATCTTCACATCAAGGTAAATTAGTCGCCAAAGTATGTAACGACAGATGTCTTGATATCAAGATAAGTGGGCACAATTGGACAAATCATCTCAGGCTGACGCCGTCGATCGTATTCTTGAACAGTGGAAACGGGAGCGCCCGGATCTGGACTGCAGCCCGATGGGCCCCATCGGACGCCTAAAGCGCTGCGCTCTGCTGCTGGAGCCGCGCGTAGAGTCCGCCTTTATCCGTCACGATCTGGTGCGCTGGGAGTTTGACATGCTGGCCACCCTTCGTCGGGCAGGCTCGCCGTTTATCCTCTCCCCGACCCAGCTTTTCTCTACGCTGATGATCACCTCTGGCACCATGACGCATCGGCTTAAGGCGCTGGAAAAACGCGGCTTTATTACCCGTTTACCGGCCCCTGACGATGCGCGGAGCCTGCTGGTCGCCCTGACCGAAGCGGGGCGCGAGCGGATCGATGAGGCTGTGGAAAGCCACGTGGAAAACGAACGCCAGCTGCTGGCCGGACTCTCCACGGAGCAGCGCCAGCAGCTGGATCGGGCGCTTAAGGTCTTTATGCGCCTGCTGGAAGAGCCCTGACAACCGGCAGCAATATAATCGCCGTTGGCGCTCATCGGGATCACGGTCAGAAACAGCACGCAGGCAAAGAGAATCAGAAGGACGCCGCCGGCAATTTTTACCGCCGGCAGCAGCCATTTCAGGCGACCATCATCCCAGGCAAACAGGCCGATCGCTCGTTCACGCGGGTAGCGTGCGAGTTGTCATCATTTTTACCATTAAATGAATCTGAATTTCCGCCTGGCGGTAGCGGTGAGCGGCGCCGCCAGCCTGCTATATTGTCCGTAGATTGCATTTTGCAATGCCCGTCAAATACGCATACCATCTGCCCATTCTACCGTCGTCGGGCAAGGAGAGGCTTGTGGAACATAATAACGCATCAGCGCAACCAGACAGCCACGAGAGCCGCTTTCATAAAGAAGAGTTCCCCTTCTTCTGGGTGGTCAATGTTTATGCAAAGTATACGCAGCTGATGGAAATCGAATTAAAAAAAATCGACATCGATCTTTCCCGCTTCCGGGTATTGATGCTGGTCCATCAGTACCACAGAGCCAGTATCTCCCGCATCACCGAATACGCCGTCAGTAAAATGCCCACCGTCACCAAAATCGTGGGGCGCCTGCGTGAGGATGGGCTGCTGACGACCCACGTCAGCGCCAGCGATGGTCGGGTCACGGAAGCGGAACTCACCCCCGCAGGCCAGGCAAAGGTCGCCGAGGCCAAAGTACTGAGTCAAAAAGTGTTCGCCCGGGCATTTAAGGGCATAACCCCCGCGCAAGAAAAGAAAATGAACCACGTGCTGTCCCTGCTGCTGCACAACCTCAATGACTGATCGCCCTCTTCCGCAGGCACGCTAATAGCCTTTTTAAATAAAAGGCTATTAGCGTTTTCTCACCCTACCCTTCGTTTTTCGCACGCTTTTTTATCATTTTTTTAACTTATATTTTGCGGTTTATTTTGTGAGCTCCCTCAAGAGATTAAAATATAGACACTGAAAAATAGATATAAAAATCAATAAATTAAAATTTTTTATTTGTTTATAAAATGTTCTTATAGCCCAAAATGATGTGAAAAATACGTTACAAATTACTTGAAGTTTCAAGTTTTAATGACAAGATTATCTCAGATTCAATTCAGTCTGTTTTTTATACATTCGTCCTTCACTCGTCATCGTTAAACGGAAAAGTGAACCATGGCTAATGAACATCGTGCAGGCATGACATCCGCCCGTTCCGGGTTTATCTCGCGCTTTACGCTGGGTAGCGGCGCGCTGACGTTTGCCGCCAAAGATACTCTCGATATCGCCGGCTATCCCACTCGTGCCGGTAGCCCGGTGCTGCAAGATGCCCCGGAGGCGACGGCGCATGCGGCGGTGATTCAACAGCTGCTCGATAGCGGTTGTCAGCTGCAAGGGAAAACGACGCTCCATGAGCTGGCCTTTGGCGTGACCGGGATCAACGCCTGGAGCGGAACGCCGATCAACCCGCGCTACCCGGCGCTGATTCCCGGCGGTTCGTCGAGCGGTTCGGCAACCGTGGTGGCCGCCGGAGAGGTCGATTTTGCGATTGGCACCGATACCGGGGGTTCCGTGCGGATGCCTGCCGCCTGCTGCGGCATCGTCGGCCTGAAGCCGACCTGGGGGCGAGTGAGCCGTCAAGGGGTGATGCCGACCGACAGTTCGCTGGACTGCGTGGGATTTTTCAGTCGCGATGTCACCACGTTACGGCAGGTGCTGGCGCGGCTCCCAGGCGAAATCACCCCGGCCGTCAGCGCGTGCCAGACGGCCACGGCCTTTCTCTTCGGCCACGCCACGGCGGACATTGAACAGCTGATTCGCGCCCGTCTGGCGCAGGCGGGAATTTTTCCCGCAGACGCGACGCTGTCGGCATTCGCCGAGGCGCATCAGGCAGGGCTGACGATCATCTCCCAGGAGAACTGGCAGGCGTTTCAGTCTCTCGCTGAGAAGCCCGAACTGGCCGAGGATGTCGCCGTGCGCCTGCGCGCCGGCGCGGAAATCAGTCCGCACCAGCGCCAGGCGGCAGAGCGCATTCGTCAGACCTTTACCGAGGCTGTCGATGCGCAACTCGCCCGCACGCCGTTTCTTTTACTGCCGACGCTGCCGGCCTGCCCGCCGACGCTGGAAGAGGCGGCGAATCCACTCAATGTAGTGAACCTGACCCGGCTGGTGCGTCCGTTCAATTTAAGCGGTCATCCGGCGCTGACGCTTCCCGTTGGCGAGTTAAACCAGCGGCCGGTCGCCCTGCAAATAGTTGCCGGGAAAAATAAAGAATATGAATTACTCTGTTTTGCTGAATCTCTGATGGCAAAACTGCAATACCCGTCAGACTCGCAGAGCAAATAAAATAATACATCCTGAATAATCTGCTTTACCGTGCCGCGGCCACTCCATGGCTAAGTGAAATAAATATCGCCCGCGCACCGGCAATCAGCAATATGACGGAGATAAATATTTATTCTATTTAACTGGAAGAGGCACAGTCGCATGTTAAACCCATCTGCAACTCTGCGTGCGGAAAAGACCCCGTACGCCAGTAATAGTGAATTCAGCGCATTGCTCGGCGAATTAAAAAAGCGCAGCGAGGAGTTCGAACAACAACGCTATATCTCTGACGATATTATTTCGCATTTTAAACAGGCTGGAGTTTATCGTGCGCTGGTGCCCGCGCAATATGGCGGCGATGAAATCTCGCCTGCCGAATTCTGTCAGTTGATTGAGACCATCGCCACCGCCGACGGTTCCGCCGGATGGGTCGCCAGCTTTGGCATGAACCCCTTCTACCTCGGCGGCCTGCCGCTCAGTACGCTGGATGAGATCTATCGCCACGGCCCGGACGTGGTGTTTGCCGGCGCTATTTTTCCCCCGCAGAAGGCCATCGCTCAGGACGGCGGTTTTCAGGTCAGCGGGCGCTGGAGCTTCGCCAGCGGCTGTACCGGCGCCGAACTGATTGGCGTCGGCATTCTGCCTGACGACGGCTCCGCTCGCCCGCTGCCGCGTATCGCGGTCTTCCCCGCCGGTCGCTTCACCATCGATCCGGTGTGGAATACCGTCGGTCTGGCGGGGACCGGCAGCCATGATGTGGTGCTCAAGGAGGCGTTTGTCCCCGAGGAGTGGACCTTTATTCGCGGCGGCGAACTCAATCTCGACGGCGCCCTCTACCGCTACCCGGTGCTGTCGCTGGCGACGCAGGTACTCTCGGTGGTGGCGCTGGGCATCGCCCGCGCCGCGCTGTCCGAAATCTATACCATCGCCGAACGTCAGAGTTCGGTCACCGGCGCCCCCTGTCTGGCCGATCGCCAGTTTGCGCAGATGGATATTGCCCACTGTGAAGCGGAGCTGCGCTCGGCCCGCTGCTGGTTTTACGATGCCATCGACGATGTCTGGCAGGTCATTTTACGCGGCGATGAGCCCGATGCAGGGATGATCAACGCCCTGCGCCTGTCATCGACGCATGTGACCCGCGTCTCTTCATCGGTGACCACCCGCGCGCTCAGGCTGGCCGGAATGCCCGGTATTACCATGCGCAGCCCGCTCCAGCGCTACGCCCGCGACACCATGGTCATCACTCAGCACGCCTTTATGGGCGAACTGACCTATATCAACGCCGGAAATATGTTCTTCGGCCACCCGCCGCTGCCCGGCTATTTATAACCCTTTAAGGAGTATGACGATGATCCGCGTTCTGTTTTGTATTGGCGTAAATCAAAACTTTTTCGATGCCACCCCGGAGGTCGGCAAACAGGTCTGGGCCGCGTTTGGCGAGATGATGAAAGGTATCGAACACACTGACGGTATTCAGGTGATCGGCAATATGGATGACGATCGGGTGATGGTCGGGCCGTCTACCGGCTGGCCGTGGACCACCTACGTCCTCGCCGATGCGCATGATTTTGACGCCGTCACCGCCGCCTGCAATCTGTTCCGCAGCATTCAGGTCGGCCCGGGGCCAGACCGGTTGTGGAAATATTGCAAAGTTGAAGCCCGAACCGGGCGCGAATTAATTATTCAGGCGTAACTCATGAATCTGGAAAAGTGTCTGCAGCGTCTGGATAAACTCGAAGCGGCCAATCAAATTCGCAACCTGATGAGTCAATATATGCATTTATGTGACGATTTATCTTATCCGGATATCGCTCAGGAAATTGCGAACTTATTTTGTGAAGATGCTATCTGGGAAGGCCTCGGCAGTTTATACCAAAACAAACTGGGGCGTTATTCCGGGCGAAAAAACATTGCCCAAATGATGGCTCGTTATATTAGCGAGCCCGCACACTTTGCCATCAACGTTCATTATTTAACGTCCGAACATATTGATATTGGTGCGGAGAATGAGGCCATTGGGCGCTGGAAAATGTTGCAGGTTTCCACCTTTCGCGCCGGAGGGTCGCATCTCAACAGCGCAGAGTTGGTGATTCGCTTTAAAAAAGCAGGCGAACGCTGGCTCATAGACCATTTCACCACCCGTAACTTATTGAGTCGCCCGGTGGATTACTGGCACTCGCCGGTGGATTTACCCGTACCCGACGCTACGCGGTCCCCGGAATGATTCAGCGCGCAGTCGATACATCTGCCCACTGAAGCATCACCGAGACTCAGGAGATTAAGCAATGTCTGAATGTATTCCGGTAAAAAATATTGAGAGCGGCTACGACGCCGCCACGCTAGGCGCCCTGGTTCAGTCCGACCGGGTTCATACCTCGCTATACACCTCCGGCGACATTTTCGCCCTGGAGATTGAGAAGATTTTTAACCAGACCTGGGTCTGGGTCGGGCACGAAAGTGAAGTCCCCGACGCGGGCAGCTTTAAGTCCTCCATGGTCGGAACGCAGCCGGTCATCGTGGTACGCGATCGCAAAGGCAATATCAACGTCCTGCTGAACCGCTGTCGCCACCGCGCCGCCACCGTCTGCGAACACCGCAGCGGCAAAACCAACAGCTTTGTCTGCCCGTATCACGGCTGGGGTTACGGTCTCGACGGTGCCCTGCGCGGCGTACCGCATCCGGAAAGCTATGGCGATACCCTGGAGAAAGAGCAGCTCGGCATGGTGCGCCTACGCAGCGAAAGCTACGCGGGGATGATTTTCGCCACCTTCAACCGACAGATGGAACCGCTGACCGATTTCCTCGGACCGGCCATGAAGTGGATGGATCTGTTTATGAAACAAGGGGCCGGCTACCCGCTGCAGGCCACCACCGCCCACCGCTTCCGCTTCCCCGGCAACTGGAAGATTCAGCTGGAAAATACCACCGATGGCTATCACTTTCCCGTCGTACATAAGTCCTTCCTGAGCTCCGTCGATAAGCAGACGGAAGAGATGCTCAACTTCGTTGACGGCAAAGGTTTTGTCGAAGACCTCGGGAACGGCCACAGCGTGATGGTGATGATCCCGGAACTGATTGACCTTGAAGAGAATCTCGATGCGCCGGTGCCGGATCGCTTCCTTGAACTGGCTCAGGCGCTGCGCGAAGAGGGTCACGAAGAGCAGCAGGTGCGCCGCATCGTCCGCGCAGTGGGCGGCAGCGGCTTCAACCTGAACCTGTTCCCCAACGTTGCCTGCTCGATGGCGTTCTTTCGCGTGCTGCAACCCGTCTCGGTGCAAGAGACCGAAATCCACCACGTGGTGCTGACGATGAAAGATGGCCCGGCGATTGCCAACCAGGCGCGACTGCGGATGCATGAACACTTCCAGGGGCCAATGGGCTTTGGCACGCCGGATGATTCTGAAGCCTGGGAGCGCGTCCAGCGCGGCGGCGGCGCGGGCAACGATCTGTGGATCATGCTCAATCGCGGCCTGCCTGGAGAGACGCGCACCGCCGATGGGCTGCGCAGCGACGTCAGCGCCGAAACCGGCATGCGTGCCGCCTATCAGCAGTGGAAAAAGTACATGACCGCAGAAAACCGGGGGCAAAAATGAGCGCACAACGGACCTTAACCGCCGCCATTCACTTTATTAATCAGGAGGCGGACCTGCTCGACCAGGGCGAATTCCGTGAGTGGCTGGCGCTGTGGCAGCCGCAGGGAATGTACATCATTCCTGTCGATCGGCAGACGACCGATTTCGCCAACGCGCTGAATTACGCCTATGACAACCAGGCCATGCGCGAGAAGCGCGTCCATCGTCTGTACAGCGGCGAGTCGATCTCGACGACACCCCGCGCACGTACCATCCGCATGACCGGCCGCCACCGCCTGATCGAGGCCAGCGACCAGCGTGTCGAGATCCGCTGCGCCCAGTTTCTGTATGAGTACCGCAAAGGCAAAGAACACCATTACGTCGCCGACCTGAGCTACACCCTGGTGCCGCAGGGCGAGCGCTTTCTTATCGCGCAGAAGGTCATCCGGCTGATTAACGGCGACGATTATCTGCATAGCATTGGCTACATCCTGTGAGGCTGCAATGACAAGAACCGTACTCATAACCGGCGCCGGCAGCGGCCTCGGGCTGACGATTAGCCGCCATCTGTGGCAGCTGGGTTATCAGGTGGCGATGGCGGATATCGCCATCGACGCCGCGGGCGAGGGCGCCCGGCAGATCGATGCCGAGGGGCAGCGCCTGCTGCCCCTGGCGCTGGATATCCGCGAACCCGAACACTTTCACGCTGCGCTGGCGTGGATCGACGAACGATTTGGCGGGCTGGATGTGCTGGTTAACAACGCGGCGCTCACGCTGACCACGCCGATCATGGAGATCTCCGTAGAGGAGTTCGATCGCGTCACCAGCACCAATCTGCGGGGCACCTTTCTCGGCTGTCAGATTGTCGGCCGTTATTTTAGTCAACGCCGACAGGGCAACATTATCAATCTCGCCTCGCTGGCGGGACAAAACGGTGGCACCGCCTCCGGCGCCCATTATGCGGCCTCGAAAGGCGGCATCCTGACGCTGACGAAAGTGTTTGCCCGCGCGCTGAGCGCCGCCGGGATCAGCGTCAACGCCATTGCCCCCGGCCCGCTCGATTTACCGTCCGTTCATGCGGCGGTGCCGGAAGAAAAAATGCCGGCGCTGCTGGAAATGATCCCGATGAAACGCCTGGGCGATCCGCTGCTGGTCGCCCGCGCGGTAGAACTCCTGGCCGATCCGTCCGCCACCTTTATCACCGGGGCGACCTGGGATATCAACGGCGGCATCTATATGCGTTAAGCCCTGTCAGGGTGGAGAAGAAAGATGGCTGAAACACTGACCGTACGCGTCGCAGAACGCGAAATCCAGGGCACCGATGTGGTGGTCCTGACCCTGACCTCGCTGGACGGCGCGCCCCTGCCGCCATTTAGCGCCGGGGCGCATATCGATCTCTATCTCGGGGAGGAGATCGTCCGCCAGTATTCACTGTGCGGCAGCCCTCATCACCCGCAGCAGTATCGCCTGGGCATTCTCAAGGATCGGACATCGCGCGGAGGATCGCTGGCGGCGCATCGGCTCCAGGTCGGCGCCACGGTGACCATCGGCCCGCCGCGCAATCTGTTTGCGCTTGAGATGGATGCCAGCCACAGCCTGCTGATTGGCGGCGGGATCGGGATTACGCCGATGCTGGCGATGGCGGATACGCTGTTCCGCGCCGGAAAATCTTTCGCTATCCATTATTGCGGGCGGCGCCGCGACGGGATGGCCTTTTTGCACGAGCTGGCGGATTGCCCTTTTAGCGACCGCGTCCATCTGCACATCAGCGAGGAAGGGCAAAAAATCCGTCCTCACGAGGTGCTGGCCCCGCACCACGCCGCCGCTCACGTTTACGTCTGCGGCCCGGAAGGGTTTATGGACGGGATCGCCGATGCGGCGCGCGGCTGCGGTTATCCACCCGAACGACTGCATCAGGAGTTTTTTAACCGGGAAGTGGAAACCGGCGGCGCCAGCTTTACCGTCGATGTCCCCGGGCTGGGCGTCACCGTTACCGTCGGGGAGGACGAAACCATTGTCGCCGCGCTGCAGAAAGCGGGGATCAAGGTCAAAGTCTCCTGCGAACAGGGGGTCTGCGGAACCTGTCTCGCCAATGTGTGCAGCGGCGTGCCGGATCACCGCGACGAGTATTTAACCGATGAAGAACGCGAAGATAACGACCAGATTCTGCTGTGCTGTTCGCGGGCCAAAACGCCCCGGCTGGTTATCGAAAGCTTCGAATACGTCAAACTGAAATAACGGATACTGCTATGAACCTGACATCTGATTTCCGTAACGCCATGGCACAGCTGGGCAGCGCCATCACCATTATCACCACCGATGGCCCGGCAGGCCGCTTTGGCTTTACCGCCTCCGCCGTATGCAGCGTCACCGATTCCCCCCCCACGCTACTGGTCTGTATGAACCGTTCTTCTTTCGCCCATGCCAAATTTAAAGAGAACGGCGTGCTGTGCGTCAACGTGCTCTCTGGTCAGCATCAAAACCTGTCCGCTATCTTCGCCAATAGCCAGCTGCGTTCGGAAGAGCGTTTTTTACACGAGCAGTGGCTGACGCTGGAAACCGGTTCGCCGGTGCTGGCTACTGCCGTCGCCAGCATCGACTGCACCCTATCCACCAGCCATGAAGTGGGCAGTCACAGCGTGTTTTATTGCGAGGTCAGACAGATTCGTCATCACCAGGCCGGCGACGGGCTGGTGTGGTTCAATCGCCAGTTCCATACCCTTAGCGCGCAGCCGTACCGCTAAGGTTCACCCTGACGAAAAATACCCTATCGCATAATGCCGCCCCATAAGCTTCGGGTTGCATCATGGCGCCAGCTCGTCGGCGCCCTCTTTTCACCTGTACTGGAGTAGATGTGATGTCTGGAACTGCAAGCGATACGCCGGTGAGCACTCCCCAATCAATGCGCAAATTGATTATCGGCTCTTTTCTGGGTAACTCCCTGGAATGGTATGACTTTTTCCTTTACGGCACGGCGGCGGCGCTGGTCTTCGGTCCCCTGTTCTTTCCGGCAACCGATGATCCGCTGCTCGGGGCCTTTCTGGCCTTTTCCGGTTTTGCCATCGGCTTTATCGCCAGGCCGCTGGGCGGCATCGCCTTTGGTCATCTCGGGGATAAATACAGCCGTAAAATGACCCTGATCATCACCCTGACGTTAATGGGCGCCAGTACCTTTCTGATTGGTCTGCTGCCAACCTATGAACACATCGGTATTCTGGCGCCGATCGCCCTGATTACCTTGCGTTTTATCCAGGGCGTCGCCTCCGGCGGCGAATGGGGCGGCGGCGTCCTGATGCTGAGTGAGAATGCCCCGGCGCAGCAAAAAGGCTACTACACCGCCTGGAGCCAGGTGGGGGTGTCCGGCGGATTTGTACTCTCTTCGCTGGCTTTTTATCTGGTGCAGCTGCTGCCGCAGGACGATGTGCTGGCCTGGGCGTGGCGCATCCCTTTCCTGCTGAGCCTGTTTATCTTTCTGGTCGGCGTCTATATCCGGCGCAACATTGAGGAAAATGCCGAGTTTGTCGCCCGAAAAAATGAGTCCACGGAGATACAGCTGCCGGTGCTCAGCGCCTTTAAACATCACCCGAAAGCGATCTTGCAGGCCATTGGTCTGCGGCTGGCGGAAAACGGCGCGGTCTACATCTTTTTCACCTTTTCCGTCGTCTATTGCAAACATATCGGCATTGAGACCAGCCAGGTGATCGCCGCCGTGACCATTGCCATGACGGTGGAGATCGCCACGATTCTCGGCTGGGGCTGGCTGTCGGACCGTATCGGCAGGAAAACGCTCTACTATATTGGCGTGACGGGCATGGCGCTGGTCGCCTTCCCGTTCTTCTGGCTGCTACACATGCATAGCTTCCCGGCGATTTTGCTGGCGATGCTGCTGGCGCTACCGATATGTCACGGGGCGATGATCGCCGCCCAGCCGTGCATGATGGTGGAACTGTTTCCGGTAGAAGTCCGTTATACCGGTCTGGCGCTGGGCCACGAGATTGGCGCCGTTATCTCCGGCGGGATAAGCCCGATGCTGGCGGTCGCATTTTTAATGAAATGGGACAGCTACGTCCCCGTGGCGCTGATGCTGCTGGCCTTTGCATTGCTGGCCCTGGTGGCGCTGTTCAGTATTCGTCAGCCCGCGACGCCGCGCCAACAGCAGCCAGCGCTGTAAACATCCGCGGATCGGTCCGCAGGGATGCGCGCTGATCCGGCAACCCGAACCGCCGGCTGAGGCTAACGCCTGCCGCCGCTCTGATAAATTTAATTTTAAACAAAACAATGGATAAACAGGCACTTATTGCCGAGAGATAAAAAATATATCCACGCCACAATAACGCCTAATTATTATTCATATATCAGTATGTTTGGTTTATCAGAAAGGCAATATTTATGAAAAAACTCATTCTCACTCTGGTTACCGCAGCGCTGTTGCTGCCGACCCTCTCGGCTCAGGCGACTTACCGCAGTGATAACCGTCAGGACTCACGCGACATCCGCCAGGATTCACGCCAGGGCGGACGCGATGCCAAACAGCAGTGCGTCAGAGATAACAATCAAAGCAACGCCAGCTGCCGCCAGGATAAACGCGATAACCGCCGCGATGGCCGCCAGGATGCGCGCGACGAAAAATGGTAAGTTAAGCGCGAACGGGCAGGCGTGGTTACCGCGCCCGCCTTCCCCTGCCCTTGAGATTCAGCGCAACGCCTCCCCCCTTATCAGCAATGCCGGCCTGCCTGCGGGCGGATCAACGCGTCAGGTTTAAGCTTTCCAGGGGAAAGGGGCGATCCTGGACCACGGTTTTCATCACCAGCGTCGATCGCAAATGCTGCACGCCGGGCATCGCCGAGAGCTTGTCATCATAGAGTTTTTGAAACGCCGGGAGATCCCGGGTGACCACGTGCATCAGATAGTCCGGATCGCCAAACAGCCGCTGAGCCAGCACGATCTGGGGGATCTCTTCAACCGCCTCTTCAAACGCGCTCACCGCTTTTTTATCACCCTCTTTTAAGGTCGCAAACACGATGGCCAGGAAATTAAAGCCCATTTTCAGGGGATCGAGGTTGGCCCGATAGCCGGTAATAACCCCATCCTGCTCTAACGCCCGCAGCCGTCGATGACAGGGAGAGAGGCTCAAATTGACCCGTTCAGCCAACTCGGTAATCGACAGACGACCATCGGATTGCAGCTCAGCAATAATTTTTCGATCTATGCTATCCATTTGGAAGATTTTCTCTTAAACAGGAGGTTTTAAGCATAACATTGAAAACTTATTTCCCGGAAATCCCGATATTCTTTTCCTCTACAGCACACGGATACGGACGGGAGATCGTTATGCGCAATACCTTGAAACACGGTGGAGAGAGCCGGTCATGGAGATGAGTTTTATCGCCGGGTTCTGGGTTGTCTCCTTCCTGCTGATCATCACCCCCGGTGCCGACTGGGCCTATACCATTAGCGCCGGCATCCACGGACAACGGGTGCTTCCTGCGGTGATCGGACTGATGTCCGGGCATCTGCTGGCGGCCATTATCGTGATCGCCGGGATCGGCGTAGCCGTCACCGGCCACCCGCTGGTGCTGTCGCTGATCACTCTGCTGGGCGCAGCCTATCTGCTGTGGCTGGGGATCGCGATTTTGCGTCACCCCGCCACGCCTGGCGCCGCAACACGGCAGGCCGGAAGCTGGAACCGTTGGGCGCTAAAAGGGTTATGTATTAGCGGGCTGAATCCAAAAGTCTTTCTCTTATTCCTCGCCCTGTTGCCACAATTTACCGATCCTGCAGGTCGCTGGCCGGTTGCGCTGCAAATGTCGGCCCTGGGAAGCATTCACCTGTTGACCTGTACACTGATCTATTTCCTGGTTGGCTACGGGTCAAAAAGGCTATTAACCCACCGGCCAGAGGTGGCAAGAAGAGTCAGCATGACCTCCGGAGCGATGATGGTGGCGATAGCCATCCTGCTATTCTGCAGCCAGCTGAAATAACGCCGCCGACGTCGGATGAACAAAATAGATTCACGCCGGTTTAAGTTATTTGTGCCCTCTCGACAGGGGGCCATCGCTCTGTCTGAATATTTCGCGGCAAGGATTTGAATCTATTCGCCGTGGAAAACATCGTTTCCCTCAGATACCGGGGAAAGACTCCAGATAACTCCAGTAATCCTCATAACCCCCCAAAACACCGGCTTAACAAACAACAAGATAGCCAAAATCCCCAAGCAAAAGGCGTTAAATAACTCCAGTAAACCCCTGACCTCCGCCATTTTCAGCGCGCTACGCTTACGAAATCGCCCTCCGGCCCTGTGCCGAAATTAAGCCCCGTGGTGAGGGGACGCTGGTGTCTCCGGGCTTATTATTACTATTCTCAAACATAATTTTGCAGTATGGTTTAATCGCTGTTGTAGTGATGCGGTGAATGCTACCCAGGCGAGTATATCGTTCTTCGCGTTCTGCGAAGTGCTTCGCGGAATATTCACCAGGCCAGAGCCGAATTCACTTTTGTGAGGAATGGCAGCGGTTAACGGGCATTTAATTATTACCAGACCAGACACAAAAATCATTCAACCTGCGCTGAAGCGACAAGGGAGAACCCGGAGATGATTTATCCATTCCCGGCTGCTGAGAGATCCGCCAATCGTGATAGCTCATGGCAGCGCGGCATGTATCAGGATGTCGATATCCGTTGGGCTAGCGCCAGAGCGATGCCCTGCGCCCCTGTATCCCCGGCGTGCGCAACCAGGAGGAATGAAGGATGATCGGGACATGCTCCCCCCCAGGAACAGCGTCATTGTTTAACAAAAATAGATTTAATTCATTGCATTACATGAAGTCATTGGTTCCAGAGCATGGAGATACTTCATGATTCAACTAAATACCTGCCTTCTGATGACCCGGTTCAGCTTGATACAAGCTGGAGTACGTTACACGTTTTAAAAGCACCTGGCGCGATGGCGAAATATAAGCGAAAAGATGTTCAATCGGACAACAATACTGGCCTGACGACAACGAATAGTTCGTAATGCACGCCTGCAATTAAAAGGGAATATAATGAAGAATAATGCCGATATCAAAAAAAGGAACTTCCTTACTCAGAATGAGATTGAGTCGCTTCTTAAAGCAGCGAACACCGGGGCACATGCTGCCCGAAACTATTGCCTGACCTTACTCTGTTTTATTCATGGATTTCGCGCCAGTGAAATTTGTCGCCTGCAAATCTCTGATATTGATTTACGTTCTAAGTGTATTTACATCCATCGTCTTAAAAAAGGTTTTTCCACTACCCATCCTTTACTCAATAAAGAAATACAGGCATTGAAAAACTGGCTGGATATTCGAAAAGCCTATCCGCATGCCGACAGTGAATGGCTGTTTTTATCGCGCAAAGGTAATCCTCTTTCCCGCCAACAGTTTTACCAGATTATATCCTCCTCCGGAGGCACCGCCGGATTAACGATTGAAATTCATCCCCATATGCTTCGCCATTCATGCGGATTTGCGCTGGCGAATATGGGTATCGATACCCGCCTTATTCAGGACTACCTTGGCCACCGAAATATCCGCCATACCGTCTGGTATACCGCGAGCAATGCCGGGCGTTTTTACGGCATCTGGGACAATGCAAAAGAGAAGCAGCGTCACAGCATTTTGCAATGACGGTCCAGGCGTCAAAAGGAGTTGACGCCTGATACTCGCGATGGCGTGAAAATGAACAGCTGTCGCTGAACACATTAATAAATATTAACCATGCGTTAGTTACGATTATTGTTCCCACAAGTTCTTACTTCATTCATAATACGTTTCCTGCTGATATCCTTGTAAATATTCAGGATTTCAATTCGTTATTTATTGTTTGGTTAAACCATTCAGCATTATATTTTCCGTCCAAAGCCATCTCTTCATTAACTTTTTTCCCTGTGATTTGATGTACCTGGCGTGAAGCCTTGATGCCGCTATTGTGATATGCCATAAAATCTATAAAAATAAGAATTGTCGTGTAGCTATATTTTAACTATGTGTAAATGTAATGTGACCATCTATTTTTGCAGCGCCAACATCATGGCAACGTGAAGAATGAACTGTATCTGTGCCTTCATATAATACGCCTTTAACACTGCGGATTATTTTTTAACCGTCCTGATAATTGCTTCAGGGCGCTGTCTTTGTGCAAATTAATTTCAGGAGCATTGTATTGTGAATCGACGTCGTTTTCTTACCGCCAAAGAAGTTCAGGCAATGATGCAGGCGGCACGGCAGGGTCCAACCGGAGAGCGGGATTATTGTCTTATCCTGCTGGCCTTTCGTCACGGGATGCGCATCAGCGAACTGCTCGATCTGCACTATCGCGATCTTGACCTCAATGAGGGTCGCATCAACGTCCGTCGGTTGAAGAATGGATTTTCGACCATCCACCCGCTGCGATTCGACGAGCTGGAAGCTATTGCGCGCTGGACCCAGGTTCGCGCCGGCTGGAAGGCGGCACAAAAAACCAATGCGATTTTTATTTCCCTCCGGGGCACTCAGCTTTCCCGCCAGCAGGCCTATCGGATTATTCGTAGCGCCGGCGAAGAGGCCGGAACCGCCACCCATACTCACCCGCATATGCTGCGCCATGCCTGCGGCTATGAACTTGCGGAAAGAGGCACAGATACACGTTTAATTCAGGATTATCTGGGTCATCGCAATATTCGGCATACAGTGCGTTATACCGCCAGCAATGCCGCGCGTTTCGCGGGATTGTGGGAAAGAAATAACCTGCTTGAAGAAAATTCTCACGGCACAAAGAAATGACACATTCATTTGATAAATAAGGATAAATTTAAAAATGAACAAGTCAATTGGGGCCAAACTGTTTATATCATAAAAATGTTTTGCAAACTTTTGCAACCGGCAAGTACATATATTCTCACAAATTAAATTCATCTGATTGATTATTATCACATTTTACCATTAAGAAACTTTACTTATCTCTTCATCCTTTCCGCTTACCCGTCATCTCATCCGCCCTGACCTCGCCCGATGACCGCCCTTCTTAAAAACAAAAAACCAGACAATAACCCCAACAAAAACCAATAAAACAGACCAATACACCAATAAAAATCTCAAAAAACCAAAAAATCAGTCATTTATCTCAATGAGTCAAAATGGCCCCAATTGACTCATCAGTTGGGCGAAAACTGCGCAGAGCCGGCAGTCGAACCATTCGGCTGATATATGGAATGCCTGGAAGGCACGACGACTGCCAATTTCGGTTCGTAATATCGACATTGTTTAAAGGAAAACAGCATGAAAATCAAAACACTGGCTATCGTTGTTCTGTCAGCCCTGTCTCTGAGTTCCGCGGCGGCCCTGGCTGACACCACCACGGTTAATGGCGGCACAGTGCATTTTAAAGGGGAAGTGGTCAACGCGGCCTGTGCCGTTGATGCTGGCTCTATCGATCAGACCGTTCAACTGGGCCAGGTTCGTTCAGCCAAACTCGCTACTGCAGGCAGCACCAGCTCTGCGGTCGGTTTTAACATCCAGCTGGATGATTGCGATACTACCGTCGCAACCAAAGCTTCCGTTGCCTTCTCCGGTACTGCCGTAGACAGCACCAACACCACCGTTCTGGCACTGCAGAACTCTGCGGCCGGTGGCGCGACGAACGTCGGCGTACAGATCCTCGACAGCACCGGGACTCCGCTGGCGCTGGATGGTGCAACCTTCGGTGCAGCAACCACGCTGAACGACGGCACCAACATCATTCCTTTCCAGGCTCGCTACTACGCGACTGGCGCGGCAACAGCAGGTACCGCTAACGCCGACGCGACCTTCAAAGTGCAATACGAATAATTCACTCATCACGCAAGGACGCAGCTCGGGCCAGGATGGCCCGTTATCCACAACAGGACTGGGGTGATAACGATGCAAGGAATGAAATCTGGCCTGCTGTTTTTTTTACTGTCGCCGCTCGCGCTGGCCGGAAACCACTGGAATGTGACGTTACCCGGCGGAAATATGCGCTTTCAGGGCGTCATTATTGCCGAATCCTGCCGTGTTGAAGCAGGAGACCAGCAGTTGACGGTCAACATGGGACAGATCAGCAGCAATCGGTTTCATTCGCCAGGGGAAGATACTGACCCTGTTCCTTTCGATATTCATCTCCAGGATTGCAGCACCGCCGTCAGTCAACGGGTTGGTGTCGCCTTTCATGGCGTCGCCGATGGCAAAAATCCGGACGTGCTCTCGGTTGGCGAAGGCCCCGGCATCGCAACCGGTATCGGCGTCGCGCTGTTCGACAAAGAAGATCGCCTGATTCCGCTCAACAGCCCAGCGGGCGCCTGGTCACGACTGTATACCGGCCCCACCACGCTCCATTTTGTCGCTAAATATCGGGCGACCGGACATCAGGTTACCGGCGGAGCCGCAAATGCTCAGGCCTGGTTCTCTCTGACCTATCAGTAATTAACCAGCAGGCATACCGGATGCAGGACATAACGGTGAGTATAAAAGGGGAAAACGTGAGAAAAACACTGGGGATGACACGCTGCTTACTGGCGGGCTTATTGATGATAGCGACCGCCGGTTTCGCTGCGCGTGCCGAAGCGGGCGTGGCGCTGGGAGCCACCCGAGTTATTTATCCCGCCGGACAAAAACAGGTTCAGCTGGCGGTGACCAACAATGACGACAACAGCACCTATCTGATTCAGTCGTGGGTCGAAAACGCCGACGGTCAAAAAGACGGGCGCTTTGTGATAACCCCACCGCTGTTCGCCATGCAGGGCAAAAAAGAGAATACGCTGCGCATAATCGATGCGACCAACGACAAGCTGCCGCAGGATCGAGAAAGTTTGTTCTGGATGAACGTGAAGGCCATCCCCTCGATGGATAAATCAAAGCTTAGCGATAACACGCTGCAGCTGGCGATTATCAGCCGCATCAAGCTCTACTACCGCCCGGGGAAACTCGCGCTGTCGCCGGATCAGGCGGCGGAGAAGCTGACGTTTCGCCGTAGTGCCAACACGCTGACGCTGATCAATCCCACGCCCTACTACCTGACGGTGACCGAACTCAATGCCGGCACCCGGGTGCTGGGAAATGCGCTGGTCCCACCGATGGGGGAAGCCTCGGTCAAAATCCCGTCCGACGCCGGACGCGACATCACCTACCGGACGATTAACGACTACGGCGCACTGACCCCACGGATGAAGGGCGTACTGCAATAACCACGGGGAAATAGCGTTATCCCCTGAAATATAAAAAGAACTGACAGCCGGGCGACTTCGGACCGGAGGGACTATGTCACATCTGAAATATGGATCGGACCGCCTGGGTGCCCGGCATGCGCGGCGCCGCGCGTCGGGATCGGCTCGCGTATTTGCCCGGTTCCCTTTGGCCCTTTTGCTTGCCATGCAGGCCTTTTCCGCGCAGGCGGAACTTTACTTTAACCCGCGTTTCCTCGCCGATGATCCTGCCGCAGTGGCGGATCTGTCGAGTTTCGAAAAGGGTCAAGAGGTGCCGCCGGGCACCTATCGCGTCGATATCTACCTGAATAACGGCTTTATGACCACCCGCGATGTCACCTTTAAGAGCGGAGAGAACCACCACGGCCTGGCCCCCTGCCTGACCCGCGGCCAGTTGGCCAGCATGGGCGTCAATACCGCCGCCGTGGCCGGTATGAATGCCGTCGCGGCCGATGCCTGCGTGCCGATGGCGGAGATGATCAAAGAGTCGACCAGCCGTTTCGACGTCGGCCAACAGCGCCTGTACCTGACCGTACCGCAGGCTTTTATGGGCAATCGTGCGCGCGGATATATCCCGCCCGAACTGTGGGATGACGGCATCACCGCCGGGCTGCTGAACTACAACTTTACCGGCAACAATGTCCATAACGATATCGGCGGCAGCAGCAACTATGCCTATTTGAATCTGCAAAGCGGCCTCAACCTCGGCGCCTGGCGCCTGCGCGATAACACCACCTGGAGCTACAGCAGCGGCGGCAGTTCATCGAGCAACGAGAATAAGTGGCAGCACGTCAACAGCTGGCTGGAAAGGGATATTGTCCCCCTACGCTCGCGCCTGACGCTCGGCGACAGCTATACCAATGGCGACGTGTTCGATGGCATCAACTTCCGCGGCGCCCAGCTGGCCTCTGACGACAATATGCTGCCGGATAGTCAGAAGGGGTTTGCTCCGGTGATCCACGGAATTGCCCGTGGCACGGCGCAGGTCTCGATCAAGCAAAACGGCTATGAGATCTATCAAAGTACGGTGCCGCCGGGACCGTTTACGATCGACGATCTCTATGCCGCCGGTAACGGCGGCGATCTGCAGGTCACCATCAAAGAGACCGACGGCACCCGCCAGGTCTTTACCGTGCCGTGGTCAACGGTGCCGGTGCTGCAGCGTGAAGGCCATTCGCGCTTCGCCCTGACGGCGGGGGAATATCGCAGCGGCAACGACCAGCAGGAGAAGCCGAAATTCTTCCAGGGGACGCTGCTGCACGGCCTGGCGGCGGGCTGGACGCTGTACGGCGGCTCCCAGCTTGCCGACCGCTACCGTGCCTTTAACCTCGGCGTCGGCAAAAACATGGGCGAGTTCGGCGCCGTATCGCTGGATGTGACCCAGGCAAACGCCACGCTACCTGACGACAGCAAGCATCAGGGGCAGTCGCTGCGTTTTCTCTATAACAAATCGCTTAACGAAGTCGGCACCAATATTCAGCTGGTCGGCTACCGCTACTCTACGCGGGGCTATTACAGCTTTGCCGATACCACCTATAGCCGGATGAGCGGCTATGACGTCGAGACCCAGGACGGCGTTATCCAGGTGAAGCCCAAATTTACCGACTACTACAACCTCGCCTACAGCAAACGCGGCAAGGTGCAGGTCAGCGTCACCCAGCAGTTGGGACGCACCGCCACGCTCTACCTGAGCGGCAGCCATCAGACCTACTGGTCAACCGGCAAAGCGGACCAGCAGCTGCAGGCCGGGCTGAACGCCGCGGTGGACGATATCAACTGGACGCTGAGCTACAGCCTGACCAAAAACGCCTGGCAGCAGGGGCGCGACCAGATGCTGGCGGTCAACGTCAACATTCCGTTCAGCCACTGGCTGCGCTCGGACAGCAAATCAGTCTGGCGCCACGCCAGCGCCAGCTACAGCATGTCGCACGATCTCGATGGCCGGATGACCAACCTGGCCGGGCTGTACGGCACGCTGCTGGAGGACAATAACCTGAGCTACAGCGTGCAGACCGGTTATGCCGGCGGCGGCAACGGTGGGAGCGGCGGCACCGGATACGCGGCGCTGAACTATCGCGGCGGCTACGGTAACGCCAACGTCGGCTACAGCCGCAGCGATGGCCTGAAACAGTTGTACTACGGCGTGAGCGGCGGCGTGCTGGCTCATGGCAACGGCGTCACCTTGAGCCAGCCGTTGAACGATACGGTGGTGCTGATTAAAGCCCCGGGCGCCGACAACGTGAAAGTGGAAAACCAGACCGGGGTACGTACCGACTGGCGCGGCTATGCGGTGTTGCCGTACGCCACCGAATATCGTGAGAACCGCGTGGCGCTGGACACCAACACGCTGGCGGACAACGTCGACCTGGATGATGCGGTGGTCAGCGTGGTGCCCACGCACGGCGCCATCGTGCGCGCAGATTTCAAAGCGCACGTCGGCATGAAGCTGCTGATGACGCTAACCCGTCATGGCAAGCCGGTCCCGTTTGGCGCCATGGTGACCTCAGCCAATAACCAGAGCGGCAGTATCGTGGCCGATAACGGGCAGGTCTATCTGAGCGGTATGCCGCTGGCCGGCAAAGTGCAGGTGACATGGGGTGAAGGCCCCGATGCCAGCTGCGTGGCCGAGTATCAGCTGCCGCAAGAGAGCCAGCAGCAGGCGCTGAGCCAGCTGTCCGCCGTCTGTCGCTAAGGAAGAAATAATGATGACCAAATCGCTGTATCTGCTGGGGGCCGTGCTGTCGCTGACCATCGCCAACGCTTTCGCGGCCGACAGTACCATTACCATCAGCGGATATGTCCGGGATAACGCCTGCGCGGTGGCGGGCGAGTCGAAAGACTTTACCGTCGACCTGATGGATAACGCCGCTAAGCAGTTCAACACCATCGGCGCGACAACGCCGGTGGTGCCGTTTCGCATCGTGCTGTCGCCCTGCGGCAGCTCGGTGACTGCGGTCAAAGTGGGCTTCACCGGCGTGGCGGATAACGACAACACCAGCTTGCTGAAGCTGGACAGCGGCGCGTCGGCCGCGGCGGGCATGGGGGTGCAGATTCTCAATGGTCAGCAGACGATGCTGCCGCTGAACGCCCCCTCAACGGCAATCGCCTGGACGACGCTGACGCCCGGGCAGACCAATACCCTGAACTTTTATGCGCGGTTGATGGCCACCCAGGTGCCGGTTACCGCCGGGCACGTCAACGCGACAGCGACATTCACGCTGGAATTTCAGTAACCGGAGGTTGAGATGAAATGGATTCCCCGAGAATGGCTTCTGGCGAGCGCGCTGATACTGGCCTGCTCTCCTCTACAGGCGGCCGATATCACGATCACCGTTAACGGCAAAGTGGTCGCCAAACCCTGCACGGTCTCGACCACGAATGCCACCGTCGATCTCGGCGACCTGTATACCTTTAGCCTGGTCTCGGCAGGCGCCGCTTCGGCCTGGCACGGGGTGTCGCTCGATCTGAGCAATTGCCCCGTCGGCACCTCGCGCGTCACCGCCAGCTTTAGCGGCACCGCAGACGCCACCGGGTATTACAAAAACCAGGGCACCGCCGGCAATATCCAGCTGGAGCTGCAGGATGACGGCGGAACGACGTTGAACAACGGCGCCACCAAATCAGTCCAGGTCGATGACTCAACGCAGTCCGCCCGCTTCCCGCTGCAGGTCAGAGCCTTGACGGTCAACGGCGGCGCCACCCAGGGAACCATTCAGGCGGTGATTAGCGTCACCTACACCTACGCCTGAATCAGGAGAGTAAGTTGATGAAAAAAATGATTACCCTGTTGACCACGCTGCTGCTGTTGGGCTGGTCGGTTAATGCCTGGTCCTTTGCCTGCAAAACCGCGACCGGGGCGACAATCCCCATCGGCGGCGGCAGCGCGAACGTCTACGTCAACCTGACGCCGGCGGTGAACGTCGGGCAGAACCTGGTGGTCGATCTCTCCACGCAAATCTTCTGCCATAACGACTATCCGCAAACCATTACCGACTACGTGACCCTGCAACGAGGCTCCGCCTATGGCGGGGTGCTGTCGAGCTTTTCCGGCACCGTAAAGTACAACGGTACCTCCTACCCCTTCCCCACCACCACGGAAACCGCGCGGGTCATCTATGATTCAACCACCGATAAACCGTGGCCTACCGTGCTCTATCTGACGCCGGTCAGCACCGCTGGCGGGGTGGCGATCACCTCCGGTTCCCTGATCGCGGTGCTCATTCTTCACCAGACCAACAACTATAACAGCGACTCCTATCAGTTTGTCTGGAACATTTACGCCAACAATGATGTCGTGGTGCCGACCGGCGGCTGCGATGTCTCCGCTCGCGATGTTACGGTAACGCTTCCGGATTACCCTGGCTCTATGGCCGTTCCGGTGACGGTGCACTGCGCGCAAAACCAGAATCTTGGCTACTACCTTTCCGGCACCACCGCCGATACCGCCAATTCGATCTTCAGCAATACCGCTTCGACATCGGCGGCGCAGGGGATTGGCGTACAGATGACGCGTAACGGCAGCATCGTGCCCGCCAACAGCACGGTGTCGCTGGGTACGGTCGGTACTTCGCCGGTCAATCTGGGGCTAACCGCTACCTATGCGCGAACCACGGGTCAGGTGACGGCAGGTAATGTGCAGTCCATTATTGGGGTGACGTTTGTCTACCAGTAATGGCTGCGCGACGCAGGCCTCCCCGCCGGTGGACTATATTCTTTCGCCCTGTGCGATCGCCGCCGAGGGGCTCTCTTCCATGATGGACGACGGCGGTCTGCTGCGGCCCAGGCGCCTGTTCCCTCAGCTTCACGAGGCGCTGTTAATCCCCGATATTGTGACCGTCAGGCGTATCGTGGTTTTTTTACCCGACGATCCGTTCTGGCTGCTGCTCACTCTGCGACAGGCGGGGCTGCTGCTGAAACACAGCGCCGTTCCGCTGCCGATGCTGATCCTCAGCCGCAGCCCGGCCAACTGGCTGTGGCAAACGCTGTTACATCAGGTCGGCAAGCCGCGCCATCTGGCCAGGGTACGGGCCGTGGCCTCTGATTTACCCTGTCGACAGCTGGCGGCACTGCTCAGCCCCGACGCCGGACAAAGCTATCCCCTGCTGGCGCAGCTGGCGTCTCAGGAGAGTGTCATCTGCGCTAAACCGGCCGCCGGCGTGAGCAAACCGGAACTGAGCACCGCGCTGGACTGGCTGCGGGGATTCAGCATCAATCATCAGGCGCAACGTCGGGGGCTTAGCCACAAAACCCTCTACACCCAGAGAAGCTCAGGACTGAAAAAGATGGTGGAACATCATCCCCATCTGGCCAGCCGTTTTCCCGGCAGCCAGACCAAAGGACAGAAAACGAGCGCGGTTGCCGCGCTCTCCGCTTTTGAACGCGAGTTCATCCATGCCATTCACTGCCGGCAAGTTTTTCCTGTGTTTCAGCCCATTACCGATGGCCGCCTGATATTACAGGGCATCGAAGTGCTGTCGCGTTGGCGACGCAATGGCGATGTGCTGTTGCCTGGCGAGTTTCTGCCGCAGATACGCTCGGAGTATGCCTGGCTGCTGCTCACGGCATTTGTCCTGCAGGAGGCCGTACAGAATATCAATCAATATCCGGGCGACTATTATTTCGCGGTTAACATCCCACCGGTCATCGCCAACAACGCCAACATTATCCGGATGATGGAGGCGGCCCGTCAGCAGCTGCAGGAACCACAGCAGGGGGAGAGGCTGGTACTGGAATTTGCCGAAACTGTCGATCTCAATCGTCACAGTAAAACGGGCGACACGATCGCCCGCTTACAGCAGCAGGGCTTTCGCATCATGCTCGACGACTGCTTTTCGCGTAGCAGCGTCCTGTTTCCGGTCCGCACCGTGCGCTTTAATGAGTACAAGCTGGATATCAGTATCGTGAACGATCTGCAGCGGGATCCCCACGCTCTGGCGCTGATCAAAAGCCTGATCTACTACTGCCAGCTCTCCGGTAGCCGCTGCATTGCCGAAGGGGTCGATAGCCTGGAAAAATTTAATATGCTGAAGGCGTTGGGGATCGATCGCTTTCAGGGCTATCTGATCTCACCGCCGATCACCGGCGATAATCTGGCGGATCTTATTCAGCGTTTTTCGCCGGGGCGCTACCCCACCAGCATTGCCGGGTAAATCCGGCCCATTTTCAGCTCTGTCCTGCATGAAAAACCCCGACTATCCTGGTCGGGATTCTCCGTTAAGCCTCAGCCCCGATGCCGATTGAAACCGCCATTGGGATCGATGGCAGAACCCCTGGATTACGGGGGTAGTCCGCCAGCTCTTGATGAGCAGCAGCGGGCTGTTGGTAGCGGGGCGAGGCTGCTCAGCCGTCTCCGTTTCTCAGTCTGGTTACGTATCAGGCCGCTCACCTTGTGAGATCGACGGCACATTTCAAAGAGGCATTTGACGGCAGAAGCAATGAGTCCGAGGGTAGGTTTGAGCGAGGAGTGGGTATTCAACTTCAAGGGCATTATCTGATTTTTTCTGTGCTAAAGTGTTATCTCCGTTTCCAGTAGCGTACCGTTTCCGATGTAACGATTTTCTCTTTTTAACAGTGCTTATCTTCCGCGTTGCCTGTCGGCTACGTGGGTTTCTGTTATTTAAGATGAGAATCTTTCTGCATGAACACGTTGCTGTTTGCGCTCATTGGCGCACTGCGTAGCCATCGCTGGCTACGCCTGCTTGGTTTTGCCTATATCCTGTCATCGCTGGGCAATGGGCTTACTCAGGTCATTATTTTCGGCCAGCTTTTACACTGGCAGGCTTCTTCTGCAACGCTTACCCTGGTGTATATGCTATCGATGCTGCCCAGCTTTGTTGGCAGCATCTGGGGCGAAATGCTGTGTAAGACAACCTCACCACTGCTGATCCTGATTTTTACTGAGATACTTGGTCTGCTTGCGCTTGTTTTTCCATTGTATGGTTTGCTGCATCATAACGTCCCGGCCCTGTTGGTCGTGCAGTGTGCGGAAGCACTGTTCAGCGGCATAAGCTACCCGGCGCTGACGTTATTGTTTAAACGCGGATTACGTCATGATCAACTCCCTGCTGCAACGGCCATGGAAACCATCATTTTTGCCTCACAGGTTTTGTTGGGTACCGGCTTGGGGGTTCTCCTGTTTGACTTGATTACGCCTGTGCATCTACTCGCCATTGATGCCCTCAGTTTTACGGCTTCAGTGGTTCTGCTTATGATGTCCTTTTCTACCTTTCGCGGAGCACAACCGCAACCTGCAGAGGCTACGTCTGGCCGAAAGAAACCGCTCTGGCACGCCATATCTCCCTTGCAAAAAAGAAGCATTATGCTGTTACCCGCACTTGCCGCTGTGGGATCACCAGCAATGGCGCTTTTACCTGCACTGGCACAAGAAATCCGGCCTGAGGATTCAGCCAGACTGGCATTACCGCTACTTTTTGCGCGCAGCCTGGGGCAGCTCTGCGGTCCGCTCATGCTTGATGCCCGTAAATTGCAGCGATTTAGCGCGAATAACGGCATATTGCTTATATGCCTGGGGACATTTATCGGAAGCTATTTTTTATTACCCCTATCCGCCGGATATCCCTGCGTCGGCCTAAGTCTGATCTTCAGTGCGCATATGGCATCGAATATTGTATTTTCTTTGGGTACTTTCGGTATTCTTAGAAACTTCCCGCAAACACACGTTGCGAAAGCCAGTGCGATGGCATGGCGCGGACAGGTACTGACCGCCGCTGTTTCCACCGGTATAACCAGCGTGATAGCGCAATACTTTGGCGCATTTAACGCACTCTACAGTGTTTCGTTGTTCAGTCTGGGAGCGGTCGGCGTTTTGCTCTGGTTGAATCGAATGAGCAACACAAAATAAAGTCAACCTCGCCTTCAAGTTTACGCTAAGTCCAGGTGGCAAAGCGCACGCCTTGCCACTGCCCGAACTCACAAGATATCGCACCTTGTCAGGCGGTAAAAAAAATAAAAGTCCCTGACGGACTTCGCACCAGGCCGGTACGACGATGCTGGCCGGAATATTGGCTTTAAATGGGATAAGACTATGGGTTCACAGGTATCCGCAGCGGATGATTCACTGCTGCGGCACAGGGCGTTCGTCACCTTTTGGCTGGCGCGCACCTGTTCATCGTTCGGTTTTCAAATGTTTTCGGTGGCCGTAAGCTGGCAAATTTATGCCATCACCCATAGCGCGATGGCGCTCGGGATGATCGGTCTGATGCAATTCTTACCCTCGGTCCTGTTGGCTCTCCCTGCGGGACACCTCGCGGATCAGTTCGATCGGCGGCGGATTGTGCTGCTTGGCCAGTTCATTGAATGGGTGGCGTTACTCGGACTGGTCGCGCTGACGCTGCTGCATTGGGCGGACAAGATTGAGATTTGGGGACTGGTCTTTTTAATCTCGGTGGCAAAAGCGCTGGAGTGGCCGGCGATCACCTCGATGCTGCCAGCCCTGGTGCCGCCGCCGATCCTCGCGCGCGCGATGGCGGCCAGTTCCGTCGGAGGGCAGGCGGCGGTCATTATCGGCCCAACGCTTGGCGGTCTGCTGTACGTGGCGGGTCCGGAAGTCGTGTATGGCGTATCTGCGCTGTTCTATCTGTTCTCTATTGTGCTGGTTAGCCAGCTGCGCTACGAGCGGCCGCCGCAAACCCGTCTGCCGATGAATCTCACTAACCTGTTTGCCGGCGTGCATTTTATCCGCGAGCGAAAAGATGTGCTGGGCGTGATCTCGCTCGATCTGTTTGCCGTCCTCCTTGGCGGCGCGACGGCGCTGTTACCGATCTTCGCCCAGGATATTCTCCATACCGGCCCCTGGGGGCTGGGGATGCTGCGCGGCGCGCCCTCGGTCGGCGCGCTGTTGGTCGGCGTCTGGCTCAGTCGCCACAAGCTGGAAAAGAACGTGGGCCTGATCATGTTCGCCTCGGTGGCCGGCTTTGGCCTGGCGACGCTGGTGTTTGCGCTTTCTACTCAGCTGTGGCTTTCCCTGCTGGCGCTGGCCGCGCTGGGCGGGTTTGATATGGTGAGCATGGTGATTCGCGGCGCGCTGGTACAGCTGGATACGCCTGATGATATGCGCGGCCGGGTCAATGCGGTGAACGCCATCTTCATTAATACTTCAAACCAGCTTGGGGAGTTTGAATCTGGTCTGCTGGCAGCGTGGATGGGCGCCGTACCGGCCGCTGCGCTTGGCGGGATTGGCACACTGGTGGTAGTGGCTATATGGATGACCATTTTCCCCCACCTGCGCAAAAGGCAGAAGCTGGAAAATGAAGGGCCGGGCTGACGACAGAAATGCTCCCGGTCGCGACTTCAGACGTCAGGCGGCATGCCGAACCCCTGCTGGCGCAAGAATATTATTCGCCATCATCGCCAATAACAGGCCCCCCGGATGCAGGAGCCCTTCATCATCTAAAATTAAGCACCGGCTTGGACCGGTGCTTTTATTTCAGGCCCGGATATCATCGTACTCGCGGGTATTATCAAACTCATGTTTCGCGAACGGACATAGCGGGATAATTTTACGCTGTTCTCCGCGCATCTTTTCCACCACTTTCGCCACCAGCTGTTTGCCTACACCTTGTCCTTTCAGGCTCTCATCGACATCGGTATGTTCAATAATGCTGAGATGCTCGCCGGTGGGAACAAACACAATTTCCGCGACCTGATTCCCTGCCGCATCGTTGACGTAAAACTTGTTATGGCCTTCCAGTATTTCCATCATTTCCTCACTTATTTCTGGCGATACTTCAGAGCGCCGCTCGGGCAGGTGTCGATCACGCGCACGACGGTGGCAACATCCACTTCATCCGGGATGATCCACGGCTTACGCTTCAGGTTGAAGAGTTTTGCACTACCGCGAACGCAGTTCCCCGAGTGCTGGCAGATGTCCGTGTTGAAGTAGACATCAATCTTCTCGCCGGTGTATGCGCGGTAGCCCGCCTCCAGTAATTCCTTATCCATGACATTGCCTCAGTTATTTTTCTTGTTCAGCAGCTAAGCATAGCCCCGCCGCGGAACGCCAGCTATGGTGAGATCAAAAATCACCTTCATATATGTCATAAGATTTATCGCATTGATGCGAAATAAACGATTTTATATTCACTTTTCCTGCGGGAGCGGCACTGACGTCCCCCTAAAATAGACAGCCCGTCTCTTCCCTTTGCTTTTATTTCCCCGAAAGGGCGATTAAACTCACTCCACAATGGTACGAGCGCTCAGGAATTATCCTTTGAATTATCGAGTGAAGCTGGCACGTCCGGTGCTATTATTCATGTTCTTATTTCTCTCTGGTTGTTCATTATCACCAGCGATTCCGGTATTAGGCGCCGCATTTCCTGGCTGGTTTTTCTGTTTATTGGGCGGCGTGCTGTTACTCATTCCCTGTCATATCCTGATCGTCCGCAAAGGCTGGCAATCACGTTTTTCTCCGCTGGTATTCAGCTACCTGGCACTGATGTTCCTGTTCGCCACGCTCCTGTGGTTCCTTTTCTTTGTTTACTAAGCCCCTATGACAAACTCCAGCCCAAGCGTATTACGGAAAAAGTGGCCTCTGCTGGCCCTCGTCCTCGCCGCGATCGTGGCGCTTATCCTGGTTATCTGGCAGCTTCAGACCTCGCCGGAAACTAACGACGCCTACGTCTACACCGATACCATCGACGTGGTGCCGGAAGTGAGCGGCCGGATCGTAGAGATGCCCATCCGCGACAACCAGCGGGTGAAAAAAGGCGATCTGCTGTTTCGTCTCGATCCGCGCCCTTATCAGGCGATGCTCGATGACGCCCGGGCCAGGCTGACCACGCTGGATGCGCAAATCATGCTGACCCGGCGCACAATTAAGGCGCAGGAGTACAACGCCCAGTCCGTCGCCGCCGCGGTAGAACGCGCGAAGGCGCTGGTAAAACAGACCACGTCGTCACGCACGCGTCTTGAACCGTTAGTCCCGCAGGGCTTTGCTTCACAAGAAGATCTCGACCAGGCGCGAACCGCCGAAAAAGCCGCCCGCGCGGAACTCGACGCCACTCTGCTGCAAGCGAAACAGGCTTCGGCCGCCGTTACCGGCGTTGATGCCATGGTTGCCCAGCGGGCGGGGATACTGGCGCAGATCGCGCTGGCGGAACTGCACCTGGAATTTACCGAAGTCCGGGCGCCTTTTAACGGCGTGGTGGTGGCGCTGAAAACCACCGTCGGCCAGTACGCCTCGGCGTTAAAACCGGTATTTACCTTAATGGATGACGACCGCTGGTATGTCATCGCCAACTTCCGCGAAACCGATCTTAAAAATGTCCGCCCCGGCGTAGCGGCCAGAGTCACCATCATGACCAATCATGATAAATCGTTCGCCGGCGTAGTCGATTCCGTCGGCTCCGGCGTGCTGCCTGAAGGCGGGAGCGTAATTGAAGGTCTGCCGATTATTCAGAAGAGCATCAACTGGGTTCATGTTTCGCAGCGTTTCCCGGTGAAGATCGCGGTGAAAGATCCTGACCCTGAACTCTTCCGTATGGGCGCCTCTGCCAGCGCCGTTCTTCAGCCTCAGTAAGGAGGCGCTATGCAGAACGTCTGGTCATTTTTGCACCGGGAACTCCGCGACGCGCCGGGGCGAGCAAACTACACCCTGCGCCTGACCCTGAGCTGCGCGGTGCTGATCGTCCTGTTTATGACCCTGCAGATCCCTTTTTTAGCCGTGGCGCTGATCGTGGTGTTTTACGTCAGCCAGCCTAATGTGCTGATGATAAAGCTGGTGAGCGTGGTCTTTTTCCTCACCGTCAGCGTGGCGCTGGGCTGCGTGCTGCTGATCATCAAATGGACTTATGACTATCCGCTGATCCGCCTGGTCGCCTCGGTAACGCTGTTTTTCGGCGCCATCTATCTGATGCGGGTGCTGGGCAAGCTGGGGCTGGCCTTTTTCGTGGTCGCCCTGGTCGTTATTTACGCACAGACTTTCCCTTCGATGACCAGCCAAAGTGAGATTCTGGTACGTCTGCTGCTCTGGCTATGGGTGGTCATCAACCTCGCCATCGTGGTCACGCTGCTGGTCAACGCCGGTTTTCAGCAGGCTTTTCCCGGCTATCAGTTCAAAGCGAGGATGGTATTCTTGCTCCGCCAGGTGGCGGCGCTTCTCGCTCGTCCGGACGCCCGTTCTCCGCCGACGTTCAAAGAAATTGCCGAACAGTTCGCCCAGCTTCAGTCTCTGTATCAGCAGGCGACCCGCTCCAGCCCCGAGATAACCGATAGCCCGCAGGCGTGGCAATCCCTGATGGCCGCCACGCTTCACTGCTATCATCTGGCCGCGCTGCTGCAGCCGGAAGCATCCCCTTCCGCCGGGCGTCTGCAGCTTGCCGCCGCGCTCTCGACGCTGGCGCAGAATCTGGACGTCAGCACGCTTCCGGCAACCCTGCCGGAGGCCAGCGCGCGGGATACGGCGAACGGCGTCATTTTGCAGGAGATGGTCACCACGCTGAGCCGGCTGGCGCGCGGCGAACCGGTGCCGCTGCCGGCGGGCGAAGAGGAAAAAGCCCCCCTGCTGCTGCCTGACGCCTGGTCGAACCCCGCGTATTTGCACTTCGCGCTCAAAACGCTGCTGGCAACGCTACTGTGCTACGTTTTTTATACCGCCGCCGACTGGCAGGGGATCCATACGATTATGCTCAGCTGTGTGATTGTCGCCCAGCCGGGGCTCGGCGCAACGCTGCAGAAAACCTGGCTGCGAACAGGCGGCGCTCTGCTCGCTACCCTGCTGGCGCTGTTAATGATCGTCTTTATTCAGCCGCATACCGAATCACTCGTCGGCCTGCTGGCGATGACTCTGCCGGTAATGGCGCTGTCGGCCTGGGTAGCTGCGGGGTCTGAACGCATCGCCTATGCCGGGATTCAGATAGGCTTTACCTTCTCGCTGGCGTTTCTCAGCTGGTTTGGCCCGCTGACCAATTTGACCGAGCTGCGCGATCGCGTCATCGGTATTTTACTCGGCGTGCTGGTCTCTTCGATTGTCCATCTCTACCTGTGGCCGGATAGCGAAGCTCCGCAGCTCAAATCGCGGCTGGCCGATCTCTACCGGCGGATTGCGGATGACCTGCGCGCCAGTCGCGATGAGGTAAAATTAGTGCCGCTGTTTCACGCCCTGAACAGCGCCGAAACGCTGATGCATCGGGTGGCGGCTGAACCGCTGAATGCTTATGCTCACCCGCATCCCGAGGCAAAAACCTGGCCGGTGAAGGCCACCTGGACGCAGGCCCTCGAAATCGTACGCTTCAGCGAAGGGTACCGGCTGTACGCTGCCCCGGGAGATACCTTTCTGCGCCACTGCGCCGGGTCGCTCGAGGCCTATGCCGATGATATCGACCAGCAGCGGGCGCCCGTGCCGTTCGGCGAGCTTCGGCCCGCCCCCGGTAATCCTTTTGGCCCCCCGCTGGTCACCCTGCTGACGACATTACCGAGCTGGTCGTCCGCACCTTCACCGCTTTTGCGACAGGCAGATAAGTCATGACAAAAATGGACACCGCAGCCCGCTTCCTGCGCTACTCACCGCTCGCCTTCGTCCTGACGCTGGTCACCGGCTGCGCGTTAATTCAGGACGATCCGGGCCAGGTCACTATCGTGAACCCGCAGCAGGCTGAACTCGCGCAGGTGATTCACCTGGCCAACAGCGGCTGGCCAGCAGCCAGATGGTGGGAGGGTTATCACGATGCCCAGCTTAATATGCTGGTCAACCGTGCGCTGCAAAACTCCCCGACCATGCAGGCCGCCCGGCTGCGGATTGCGCAATCGCAGTCCACCGTAGAACTGGCGCAGTCGGCAATGGGTGTCCAGGCCACCGCCGTGGCGGCCCAGAACCGGCTGCGGGTTACCAACAAGCAGTTCACCTGGCCCTACTCTTACTCGCTGCCGGTCGATAAAAACGGTCCGTGGTACACCCTGAACACCGTCGGCGTCGGTGCCACGCTGAATATTGATTTATGGGGTGCCGATCGCGCCCGCGTTGCCGCCGCCATTGGCGAGAAAAATGCGCGTCAGGCGGAAACGGCGGGAATCGAGCTGGATCTCGCCAGCAGCGTGGCGCAGCTGTACTTTGCCATGCAGGCCACCTTCCAGAAGATGACGTTGTTGAATCAGCTGGAAGAGATTGCCCGTCTCTCTGTGCAGGCCCATGAGCACCGTACCCAGCGCGGCGTTGAGGATAGCGTGGATATCGCCAATGCCCAGGCCGAGCTGCTGGCGGCGCAGCAGCAGGTCATTACGGCAAACGGGACGCTGACGCAGTACCGGGAAACATTGCGGGCGCTGATCGGCGCCGATGCGCACAGCATGCCGGAGATCCACCCGGTCCCCCTGCCGACGCTACAGGAAACGCTGCCCGACTCGCTCTCCTTTGAACTGCTGGCCCGCCGCCCGGATCTCCAGGCGCTGCGCGGCTATGTCACGGCGTCATTAAGCCAGGTCGATGCGGCGAAGGCGGCGTTTTACCCGCACTTTGATATCAAGGCCTTCTGGGGATACAACGCCCTGAGCGTCGGGGATCTGTTTAAATCGTCCTTCCAGCAGATCAACCTGCTGCCGGGGCTGTATCTGCCGATCTTCGACGGCGGCCGGCTGAATGCCAATCTGCAATCGGTCCGTACCGCCAGCAATATTCTGATCAAACAGTACAACCAGGCGGTACTGGATGCCGTGCGCGATGTGGCGATCGGCTCCAGCGAGCTGAACGATCTTAATCAGCAGGTGGTGCTGCAGAAGCTGAAGGTGACGGCCGCCATGGCCACCTCCCGCAGCGCCAGCGCCCACTATCAGCGGGGGCTGGTCAGCTACTATGCGGCTCAGGAAGCGCGTCGGCCCGTCATCGCCCAGCAATTGCTCCTGCTGGATATCGAGGCGCAGCGGCTGAGCAGCGACATTACGCTGATTAAGGCATTAGGCGGAGACTACCGCGGCCCGGCGCTGGAGAATCTGGGGAAAGAGACGCGCTGAGGCGCCCCTTGCGTACCGGCGAGCGGGGTCAGCTGAATAACTGCCACTCGCGCGCCTGGTTCACCGCCTGAATCCGGCCATTGACCTGCAGCTTTTCGTACAGCTGCTTGAGATGCCACTTCACGGTTTCGGCCGTAATTCCCAGGGCCCGCGCGATCTCTTTGTTGGAGTAGCCTTCGGCGATCAGCCCCAGCGTCTGCTGCTCCCGCTCGGTGAGGCGAAGCTGCGCGGGCGCCCGACGGCTGATGGTCGGCAAGATCCCGGCGGCGCTGAATCTGGCGAGATGCTGCGCCAGCGCGTCGCTGAAGACCTCGTCGTGCCCCCCGCGTTGCTGGATAGCCGCCAGTAATGAGGCCATCTCTTCTCCACCATCAAACAGGCTGCGCCACAGCTTCTGCTGAAAAGCGCGACGCAGCGTCGGGATCGCCAGCGTTATCGCCCTCTCCCGTTCCCCGGCGCGCCACAGGGCGACGGTCTGAATAAGCCGCAGGCGTACGGCAAACAGCCACTCGCCGCCGCGCTCCTGCTCAGCGGCCAGCGTATCGAGCTGCCGCGCCGCCGCCAGCGGTTGTCCGCCGGCCATCAGCATCCGGCTCTGACTGAGGGTTAAACAGGCGCTGACCACATCATTTTTCTCCGCGCCGAGGGTCAGCCCCTGAAGGCGAAGAAGCAAACTGTCGGCCGCCGTGCGATCGCCTGCCTGGAGCGCATTGGCAATACGCTCAGCCAGCAGCGGCGCCTGCGCCCGCAGCCATCCACGCTGAACCGCCAGGCCTTCGGCATGCAGCAGCAGCGATGTCATCTCATCCGTCTGACCATGACGTTGCGCCAGCCTCGCCAGCACGATATAGCAGCGGCTAAACCCATCCGGCGGACAAAAGTCATCGATCATCTCAAGACGTAGCGTCAGCAGAGTGGGGATGCGCTGCACTTCCCCCTGCTCCCAGGCGATTTCGGCCAGAATCGGCGCCAGGGTGGCGCCGCTGCTGGAGTGAGGGCCGGTCTGCTGTTCAGCATACTGGAGCGCCCGCCCCGCCTGCCGCTGCGCTTCGGCCAGATTGCCCTGACGCAGGTATCCCTGGGCCATCACAAACGCCCGGTAGACCTCCACGAACAGGTTGCGGTTCGCCACCCGCACACCCGACACCCGCTGCTGGACATCCAGCGCCTGTTGCGGCCGGGCGTTCGCCAGATGGCAGTAGCTGAGAATATTGCACACCAGGCCATCCACCCAGATATCGCCGCAGGGCACCTCGTGCAGCAGCGGTTCCACGATAGCAATACTCTGGGCAATATTGTCGGCGAAAGCTTCGCAGATCGCCCGAACGACGCGGAGCTTCACCCACGAACTGTGGGCCATCGCGCTGCGGTTGGCGACCGCCAGCGACTCAATGGCGTCCAGCAGCTGGCGGGCATCGTGGAAACGAAAGCGGTGCGCGAGCGCCCAGGCGAGGTTCGTTTGCAGCTCGATGCGGGAAGGGTCCAGATTTGCCGGCAGATAGCGGATCCAGCGCACCATCGTCTCGATATCGCCCTCTTCCGCCAGCGACTGCACGCCGGCCTCCGCATGCCCGGCTCCCGTTTTCCCGGCTTCCAGCGCATGGCGAATCGCCTCTGCCCACAGCTGCTGGCCGGCAAACCAGTTACTGGCCTGTTCATGCAGCACGCGGATATCCACTTCCGCACTGTGCTGCAGACGATACAGCAGCGCTTCGCGCATCAGCGGGTGGTAGCGGAACCAGAACCCGTCGGCATCGAGGGCCGAGAGAAACAGATTGTGCCGGGCTATCCATTCCAGCATGGCTTCCCCGTTGCGTTTCCCGGTCACAGCATCGCACAGCGATGGATGCAGGCGGTTGAGTATTGAGGTTTGCAGAAGAAAGTCCAACACCCCGGCGGGCAATGGCGCAAAGATCACCTCTTCCAGATAGCGAAAGAGGGCGCGGGAGGTGGTATTCAGCTTGCCGTCGCTCGGGCAACAATGGGCGCTGCCGCTTGCTAAAGCCGCCATTTTCATACCGGCAACCCACCCTTCCGTGCGGGCAATCAAGCGCGGAATCTCCTGCGGGTCCGGTGCCGGGGAGATCGACGTTGCAAAATAGGTTCTGGCCTCCTCAGCATTAAACCGCAGCGCATGGTCATCGATCTCCACCAGCCGATCCTCCATGTGCAGGCGACTCAGCGCCAGGTGCGGCTGGCTGCGGCTGGCAATAATCAGATGCAGAGACGGCGGCGCATGGTTCAGCAGCCAGTTCAGACCATCATCAATCTCCGGGTGAGCAATATTCTGGTAATCATCGAGGATCAGAGACAGCGAAATCGGATAACGGTGCAGCTGGTTGACGAGCCCGGCGAGAAACAGCCGGAAGTCGTCTCCGGGGGCGCTTTCCGGCAGAGTATTCGCCGCTTGCCAGAGCGGTCGCAGCGCCGCCTGCAGATAGCGCATAAACAGCAAGGGCGTGCTGTCATCTTCGTCAAGGCTCAGCCAGGCCAGCGTATCGCCCTGCTGCTGCCGATGCTGATACCACTGGGCCAGTAGCGTGGTTTTGCCGAACCCGGCGGGGGCGCATACCAGCGTCAGCGTGCTGGTGAGCGCGGCGTCCAGCCGCTGCAGCAGACGATCGCGCGGCTGCAATACCCCCGGTGAGCGCGGCGGCGTAAAGCGAGTCGCGATAAGCGGCAAGGTGCGCGCAAGGCGGAACGGTTCTTGATGAACAAACCCGCTCAATGCGTCATCCCTCGGGGGTAATAATTCCATAGCGCCATAACCTCCTCATCCCGTGCATACGCCATTATCCCCCCCAACCGGGGGGTAGGCCACGTTTATCCATACCTATAAAGTAGTTTTATCCTTTGCCGCCGATGGGCAGTACGCCAGGCCTGCGCCTGCGTGCAGCGAACCTTTTCTCCATCAGGCATCCATCGTTTCTTAATCAGTACAAGGTATGTACAGAAATGGCTATCGAAAATAAAGTTGCATTAGTCACCGGCGCCGGTCAGGGCATTGGCCGCGGTATTGCTTTACGTCTGGCCAAAGAGGGTGCGTCGTTGATGCTTGTCGACGTGAACCCGGAAGGGATTGCGGCGGTCGCCGCCGAAGTTGAAGCGCTGGGCCGTAAGGCCGCCACCTTCGTGGCGAATATTGCTGAACGTGACCAGGTGTATGCCGCCATTGATCGGGCGGAAAAAGAGCTGGGCGGCTTTGATATCATCGTGAACAACGCGGGGATTGCCCAGGTGCAGGCGCTCGCCGACGTGACCCCTGAAGAGGTCGATCGCATCATGCGTATCAACGTTCAGGGGACGCTATGGGGCATTCAGGCCGCGGCGAAAAAATTCATCGACCGTAAGCAAAACGGCAAAATCATTAACGCCTGCTCCATTGCCGGACACGACGGTTTTGCTCTGCTGGGGATCTATTCCGCCACTAAATTTGCCGTTCGCGCCCTGACCCAGGCGGCGGCGAAAGAGTATGCCAGCCGCGGGATCACCGTGAACGCCTACTGCCCGGGGATTGTGGGGACCGGCATGTGGACCGAAATCGATAAGCGTTTTGCCGAAATTACCGGTGCGCCGGTCGGTGAGACCTATAAAAAATATGTGGAAGGGATTGCGCTCGGCCGTGCGGAAACGCCGGACGATGTGGCGAGCCTGGTCTCCTATCTGGCCGGCCCGGATTCCGACTATATTACCGGTCAGTCGATCCTGATCGATGGCGGGATTGTTTACCGTTAATCCTCGACCCGGGTTGTCATTTGTGCCAGCCCGGTCAACCGCCCACTCCGTTTTGTCTCCTCTCTTCTCTTAGCATTCGTAACCGTACTCGCCCTGTGTCAACGCAGCAGCAAAAGTGCTGGATTTAATTTTATACCGATCATAAACTTTTACCAGGTAAAAATTAAATCGCCAGCAGAGACCTGTTGAGGGAGCGCATCAATGAGTACCCGGCAAAAAGCGGAAGGATTGCGTGAGCAAAAAAAGCGCCTTACGCGCCAGCAGCTTTCCAATACCGCCACCGAACTGTTTATCAAGCAGGGCTTTGATAACGTCACCGTAAGCGATATTGCCGCCGCGGCGAAGGTATCGAAAATGACCGTATTTAACTACTTCCCACGCAAGGAAGAGCTCTACTTCAATCGCATCGACGAAATCCACCAGTTACTGCAGGACGCCCTGGAACGTCACCGTACGCTGGCGCCGGTGGCGGTGTTCAGGGCCCTGACCCGGGAACTGATTGAGCAGGAGCATCCGCTTATCAGGATCGATCGGCGGGTTGCCGACTTCTGGCAAGGAGTGGCCGCAAGCCCGGCACTGCGGGTATATGCCCTGGAACAGTTTGCCGAACTGACGCAGGCGCTCAGTAACATGCTCGCTGCGCGCCTCTCTGCGCCTGAGCACAATCCCGTTGCCGCTCTGATTGCCAGCATCATCCTGAATAGCTGGCGTATCGCTTTTAGCGACGCACTGCGCCAGCCCGAACATCTTGCCCCCGCCGTTCGCCAGCGCTTTCTGACACTGCTGGAAAACGGATTTCGCGCCGCTGAAGCGGCGGCCCAGGATACGCCCTATGCCTGAGCCACGCGGCAAATACTGAACGCCATTATGAACAGAACCCTTAGCGTTATTTTTATGACCATCTGGCTCGATGCGGTGGGCATCGGGCTGATTTTTCCGATTCTGCCACAGTTGCTCAAAGAGGTGATGCATACCGCGGATATCGCCCATTACATGGGTATCCTGGCGGCGCTGTATGCCCTGATGCAGTTTATCTTCGCCCCGCTGCTTGGCGCGCTAAGCGATAATTTTGGCCGACGGCCGGTGCTGCTGGTCTCCCTGGCCGGAGCGGTGGTTAACTACCTGATAATGGCCTTTGCCAGCCATCTGTGGCTACTGTTGCTCGGGCGGGCCATCGCCGGACTGACCAGCGCGAATATCGCGGTGGCGATGGCATGGCTGACGGACATTACGCCCGCCGGGAAACGCGCCAGCCGTTTTGGGCTATTTAACGCCACGTTTGGCGCAGGCTTTATTATCGGCCCGGTGCTCGGTGGCGTACTAGGAGATTACGGTGTCCGACTGCCCTTTTTCGTCGCCGCGGTGCTGAACGGCGCGAACGTTCTGCTGGCCCTCTTCGCCTTGCAAGAGTCGCGCCAGCCGGCCAGGCAGAAAATGGCGCTTGCCGGGCTTAATCCCCTGCGCCCCATGCGCTGGCTCTTCTCCGTCAAGGGACTGCTGACTATCGCGCTGGTGTTCTTTTTCCTCAGCGCCACCGGCGAGGTCTATGGCATCTGCTGGGCGCTGTGGGGCCAGGATATGTTTCACTGGAACGGTTTATGGATCGGCCTGTCGCTCGCGGCCTTCGGGGTATGTCAGACCCTGGCGCAGGCATTTTTACCTGGCCCGGCAACCCGTCTGCTGGGAGAGCGCGGGGCGATACTGGGCGGGATAGCCTGCTCCAGCACGGCATTAATAGTCCTGTCGCTGGCCCAGCAGAGCTGGATAGTTTTCGCGGTGATGCCGCTGATTGCCCTCGGCGGTATCGGTACGCCGGCCCTGCAGGCGCTGGCCACCCGCCAGGTACAGGCCGACAACCAGGGGCAGCTTCAGGGGGTGCTGGCGTCAACCGTCAGCCTGGCCTCGATTGTCGCCCCGCTGGTGTTCTCAAGCTTATATTTTGGCTTTCGTACCTGGTGGCCCGGGGCTATCTGGTTATCGGTAGTGGTTCTCTACGTCTTCGCGGTACCGTTGATCTACCGCTGTACCCGCGCGCCGTCCTGACTGGCCTGGCAACCTCAGACGAAAAAAAAGCTGGCGCATTACGCGCCAGCTTACCGAGTGCCCGTTTCCGTTGCCGTCAGGCGTGGGTAACCGGTTTTTGTGCGGTTTTGTTCTGAGTGTTTTCCAGCATCCGGCGCACCGGTACGATCAGTACGCAGAGTACGGCGGCACAGATCAGCAGCGCAATCGAACAACGCGCGAAGAGATCCGGCAGCATATCCAGCTGGTCAGCTTTTACATGACCGCCGATCAGGCCGGCCGCCAGGTTACCCAGCGCACTGGCGCAGAACCACAGCCCCATCATCTGGCCGCGCATTCTTTCCGGCGCCAGCAGCGTCATGGTTGCCAGGCCAATCGGGCTCAGGCACAGCTCGCCCAGGGTCAGCATCAAAATACTGCCTACCAGCCAGAACGGTGATACGCCGGCCCCGCCGTTGTTCAGCACATTCTGTGCCGCCAGCATCATCAGGCCAAAGCCCGCTGCGGCGCAGAGAATGCCGATGACGAATTTGCTGATGCTGCTCGGACGGACGCCATTACGCGCCATGGCCGGCCATGCCCAGCTAAAGACCGGCGCCAGCAGAATAATAAACAGCGCGTTGATTGACTGGAACCACACCGCCGGGATCTCAAAGCTGCCGATCATACGATTGGTATAATCATTGGCGAACAGGTTGAAGGAGGTCGGCTTCTGCTCAAATGCCGACCAGAAGAAGGCAGCGGAAACCAGCAGAATAAAGCACACCAGCAGACGGGCACGCTCTTTGCGACTCAGTCCGGCGAAGGCAAACAGATAGATGAAATAGAGAACGACCGAAGCGGCAATCACGTATACCAGCATGCTGGCAACGGCAACAGGGTTAACCACAATCACCCCCTGCGCAATCAGCGTGATAATCACTGCGGCACCCACCGCCAGCGCCAGTAGCCAGGCGCCCACGCCGTTCTTCTTCGCCACCGGGCTGTTCCAGGTTGAATCGAGGCCCACTTCGCTGTCGTAGCGCTTCATCGCCGGTACCGCGAAGACCCGGAAGATCACCAGCGCCACCAGCATCCCGATGCCACCGATGCCAAAGCCCCAGTGCCAGCCGTGCGATTTAATCAACCAGCCGGAAATCAGCGGCGCGATGAACGACCCCATGTTGATGCCCATGTAGAACAGCGAGAATCCACCGTCACGACGCGCATCGCCTTTCTTGTACAGCGTGCCGACCATAACCGAGATGCAGGTTTTGAACAGACCCGATCCCAGCACGATAAACATCAGCCCGATAAAGAACAGGTTGTCACCCAACACCGCTGACAGGGCAATCGACAGATGACCCAACGCGATGAGAATCGATCCGTACCAGACCGCCTTTTGCTGGCCCAGCCAGTTATCCGCCAGCCAGCCGCCCGGTAACGCCGCGAGGTACATGCTACCGGCGAAGATACCGACGATCGCCGAGGCATTTTCACGCGCCAGCCCCATGCCGCCGTCGTAAACGGTGGCGGCCATAAACAGTATCAATAAGGGGCGAATACCGTAAAACGAGAATCGCTCCCACATTTCGGTAAAGAACAACGAACCTAGCGGATAAGGATGACCAAAGAAGGTCCGGCTTTCATTTTTATTCACAGAGGAATGCATAACTTCTCCAGATAAGATGCACCGCAGTGCAGAGAGACCGCGGAAAGCGTGTTAGCCATGTTTACACTGGCCAATCATTTACATAAGGCATGATATTTTTTAACTATTTGATAACCAGCTTCTGGTTTTGTCTAGCCCCTCAACCCCATCTTTTAGATGAAAAGTCGACAAACGTCTACTTTTATAGATTTAAACTTGGCTGACAACAAAATGTGATTGACATCTCAAATGATAACAATGAATACAATTATATGTTTATAAACAACATGTTAGACAAACAGACATTCATGCTCATGGCGGATACGCATTGCAGATAAAACGCGATAAAAAGTAGGGTAAATACGAGGTTGGTCTTAACGACAGGAGAAAGTAGCGATAAGTCACGCTCTTGATTATTTAGTCACAGAGTGAGCTCGCACAGGCAACCGATGGCGGGCTGGACAGACGCCAGTATGACGCTGCCGCAGTATCAAACCTTACGCTTTGCACATATGTTCAGGGGGGAGCCAACGATTTCGCAGAGCCTCTGACCCCGAACGGGGCGCTGAAAAAGAGCAGCAAAGTCCGCGGCTAACGCCATTTAATTTCGTCGCGGTTGCCTTTTGCAAGATTACAGTCGTGGCATAGCAGCTGGAGGTTATCCAGGCGTAGCGCCAGATGCGGGTATTTACTGCGGGGCCGAATATGATCGACATGGATGACCACCCCATGTTTTGCCGCTGAACGCCCGCAGGCGCTGCAGGCACCGCCATATTTTTTGAGCGCCTGATAGCGAAGCGCGCGCCACTCTCTGGACTGGTAGAACGCAGCAGAGGCACTCACGTCTTTTTCCTCTGCCGTGGCCTGTTGCCGCCGGTTGATCGACTGAAACAACCCCTCGTCATCTTCATCTTTCGTTGCGCGATTGACGCGACGGTACAGCGGACCTTCGCCTTCCTTGCGCCCCCAGGCATCGCGATCTGGTTTGGCGCTTATGGGTTCCGTTTTGTACAGAGTCCTGGCCAACATTTTCACGCCTTTATACAAAAGCCATATGACACAGGCGATGGCTATAAACGACCCCATTTCTCAATCTCTTCAATAACCTGACGCGGTACAGAATAGCAAATATCCGCACTCAGCGCATGGAGTACTGCCCGCCCTCGTCTGCGGACAGGGCCCGCCGTTCTGTCACGCAAGAGCCCCCAAGCTATGGCCAGTCCCGGTTCTGCAGCACCACCCGATAGCCGTCATTATCGACAAATGTTTTGCCGTTGGTATCCCAGTAGGGATTAAACGAACTCATCGCACGAAAACCCGCCTCCGTCATTCTGGCGCACGCCCGCTGCCAGTCTGCTTTATCGGGGTAATACAGCACGAGCAGGTCTTCATCGGTCGGTGCAGGTTGTCGCGGATGATCGTGGCAGTGGGTAAACTCAATATGCCAGGCCAGCTCCGGACGGCCCACCATGATCCCGCTAAAGCCGGCATGGTCGGTAAAATCAGCAATCCGTTGGAGCTCTAATCCCTGGCTGTACATGGCGCAAGCGCGCGCCAGGTCGGTGACGGGTCTGGCAATACGCATATGGCTGAACATGATAACGGGCCTCCCGCTGGTTAAAATAGGTTTCCGGAATGGACAACGCCGCCCCTACTGTACCCGGGTTTCAGATTGCTATTTGTCGAGAAAAGCCGTTGCCACTGGTCAAACGCTAAAGCGTGCTGAGTTCAAATGGTACAAGATCAACGACGCAGGCCAGGAAGCTGAATACTTCAACATGCTGTTATTTAGTCCCTTCAGAAGTTACCCAAGACGCTTTCCTGAAAGGTGTGGGAGATAAGTACCACTTCTTTTTATCAACAGCTGACGGGAGCGCAAAGGTAGACATAAGTGACGGAGCTATTCACCTGTTTACATGGCTCATAAGGCTACATATCGGGCTTAAATGCGGGTGATCAGTCTGTCGATGAAATGACCATGCCCGGCCAGGCTTTTTCGTTCACGTGTTGCTATCGCGGTGTGACTCTGGAACTACCGCCGACGTTAAGTTAAACGTTCATCTAGCCGTTAACTTTCCGTGACAACTAACCGTGTATTTTTGAGGGGTGGAACGAGAGACTGACATGCTATAAGAGGTAAGAAACTTGTTTCAAAAACAGCGTCTTATTTAAGATGTGTGACCGCAAGAGAAATTCTGGAGCGGGCGAAGGGAATCGAACAAAGAACTTAACTCACTGTAATTAAATTATTTTTATTCCATTACATCAATAGCTATACACATTCGTATACAGTAATTCTTCCGCTTGGATTTTCACAGAACTGCACATAGTTTGGTTGCCAAACAGGGAACCCAATTACCACAACATAATCAAGCTAGCATCCCCGGATAGTGTCTGGCAATAATATCGTTGAGACGCTCAATCAGCTCGGGACGCTTGAACGCAATGTGCGCACTCCCCTTCTGAAAATAATTAATCCTGAACAGCTCATCCTCATAAACAGCGGAAGTACGCTTCTGGCCGATATGGTCACTCAGCCGACAGGCAATGTCAGCCCGATTGTCCGGAAGCAGCTTACCATCAAGTAGTGTCAGCATACGTTCCAGATCAACAATCTGGTCGCGTCGATAGCCATGTGTGAAGCTAAACCCCCAGCGGTTGTAAGAAACCAAACCATCCATGATGATCTTTTTTCCAAACCTACAGGGTGAGTTCGTTTTATAATCCCACGATAACGCTTTAAAAACGTTGATAACACCACGCTCAAAAACGGCCTGTTTGTCGTGATTCAGTTGCTCAAAGGTACTAAGGATATTTTCTTCAGATATCGCGGGGATATCGTCTTTCTCCAGGCTTTTGTGCCACTCGTCACGAGCCTGAGCATCCATCAGGCTCAGCATGCCTGATTTATTCATCAGATCGCGCCAGATACGGCGATCAATATTGCGGGTAATCGTTTTCATCGCTTTATCGGGTTTTTCCGTAAACCAGCAATCGTAGCGATGGCCCTCCCGCATCCCCCACACTTGTGCTGTACCGCCGCCGATGTCACGAGTAAGAATGGAGATATCATCAAGCTCACGGATAAGGCTTTCAATCCGTGTCAGCGCAGCATTACGGCCTGTGACGATACGTTCAATGCTGGTGGAGCAAATCACATCGGTGTGCCCGGTTAATACTTCGGGTTCATTAATATTATTTCCGGACATTATTTCTCTCCTTTATAGTCAGAAAAATACCAGCCGGTCAGGGCTGGTGTTTATGTACTTGCGGGACGCGGTTTGTTTCGTCCAGCTCATCGCTTGCCTGGAGCACTGACCTGCGGATGTTGCCCTCTGGTAATAGCCGTCACCTCTTTATACGTGTCACGGTTCATCAGCCCCGTTGCTTTCCTGGCCCGGAGGATATCTATGGGTGTGATAAACGGAGACTGCTCCCTGATGCTGAAGCCTGGCCGGTCAGTGCGGACCAGTTCATACTTTTCAACAATAAAATTCAGGGCATCGGCCAGCGAGATACCCGCCTCGATATGTTGCTGAATCACCAGTTCATCACTGAACGGCGTATCGTTAAGCGTAAGGCCATAGTGGTGTTCCAGCAGGCAGGTCAGCAGGGTCTGCCAGACGCCCACGGGAGACGGACGTGACGATGCCGCCCGCATGAAGGGGGGTGATTTGGTTTGCATAAACGTTATCTCTATAGTGGAAGATGTGTTTGCTGAAGGGTGAAGTATTACGGTGTTATTCTGTGGTGACGGGAGTGGGATAAATCGCGATATAAACGTAGCCATGCGAACCGAGCGTATCGGCCTCGCAGGTCAGACCTTTTGCATACAGCGTGACGCAGTGCTGATGACGGGGATTCAGTTCACCGCTGGTGAGCATTAACTCCAGCTGTTTCATCAATACCGGGAAAGCCTGGTCGAGATGGCGTAAATCCGCATCGCAGAACTGACCGTCAAAACTCGCCCGGTCAGCAAGGTAATACAGGCGGTTTCCCTCCTGTACCAGACGGGCCCCAAAACACGGGGAGACACTGCGCCTGAGCCCCCACCAGGGTTCGCTGATATCATGCGTTGTTATCGTGGTTTTCTTCGACAAAATGTAGCTCTCCTTAATCGTGAATTAATTCAGACTTACGCTGCGCAATACGACATACGGGCCGTTGCGGTCCTGGCGGCGCTCTGCGAATACGGCCAGTACACCGCTGATATCTTCCACCTCGCGACCGGCATAGTGGCAGATGCTGCCGGACCACGCGTATTTGCCGGTACAGAAGCAAAACAGCCGGGACTGTGGATGCTGGCGGTATATCGCCATCGCCTGACGCTTACTGATAATTTTCATTAATCCCCCTCCCTTACAACCAGCCCCGTTCAGCAAACGAGACGATATCCATTCCGCCGATAACGAGGTGGTCCAGGAGACGCACCCCCACAAGGTCCAGAGCGTTCTTCAGCCGCTCTGTCACCCGTCTGTCAGCCTGACTGGGTTCGGCATGGCCTGAGGGATGACAGTGAGCAACAATCACCGCCGCCGCATTGTATTTCAGAGAAGCTTTCACCACTTCCCGTGGATGGACTTCGGTATGGCTGATGGTGCCTTTGAACAGCGTTTCGTGCGTAATCAGCCGGTGCTGGTTATCCAGCAGCAGCAGAACAAATGCCTCTCTTTCCTCCATTGTCAGCTGGAGCCGTAACCAGTCACTTACTGAGCTGCTGGACGTAAACGATGCGCCGGGCTCGCGTAACTGGCGCTCCAGCAGGGTAAGCGCCTCGCGGATGGTCTGTTGTGCTGATGCCGTCAGTTCATATGCAAACAACGGTAACTGTTTTTCCATGGTGCAGTACCTCAGTCGATGATGTGCATAATGGCGTTGCACTCAGGGTGGTTCAGCGCATAGTCGCGCAGACGGTAATAATGCTCTGTCATGGCATCGCACTCCGTGCGGCAGGCATGGTGGCTGTAAGCCATCAGACAGGCCGCAATACCCGCAGCTTCAGCACTCATTTCAGCGCCGTTACCATTCAGGATATTGAACAGCGACCAGAGACCGTCACTCTCTTCCGGAGCCATGAAAGCACCACCGTTGCTGAGAGTGTAAAAAGCCCAGACGCCACCGTTGTAATCCGCACACAACCGGTCCATCCAGGCAAAGATGCGGGGTTCGAGGGTTATCCACTGCGGGATACGGCCAAAATGCTGAGGCCAGAAACGAAGGCGCTGTTCATCTTTAACAGGTGTGGCACAAAGAGTGTCTGTCGGAATGGTGTTATCCGTTAATGCGTTGTTCATGATTAATGACTCCGGAAATAAAAAAGCCAGCCGGTCAGGGCTGGCGGGAGAGGATGAGGCTGACGTCTGTTAAGGTCGGTCAGAACCTGCGGATGCCATAACGAGCAATGTAGCTGTTCAGCATAACCCCGGCTTCAGGTTCAAAGTTCCATGCCCGCCAGACCATCACACCTTCGCAACGAATAACCAGACGAAAATGCGTTCCCTGGTCGTCTTCAATGGCGACGTTGTCATATTGCGCTGCGATGCCTGAGGCCTGCTCACGGGTAAACGGGCCGGAGGGAAGGTGTGGGTGAGTTTCGGTGTTCACGGGTATGTTTCTCCTCGTCGAAGTCATGCCTGTCCCAGCAGTTCGAGCATATTCTCTGCCATCACCCACAGCGCACGATTAAGTTTCACATCGCCGTCGATACCGTTCACAGCACGGGTACGGTTGCTTCGCCCTTGTGCAGTGCGCCCCGCCAGCCCTCCCTTCATCAGGTTCTCCTGCACCCGCTGGTACACCGTCCAGAGGTCATCACTGCGGTCTTCGTAACGACGTGGCGTCAGTATCTGAGCGGTAGTGACGGGCTGGTGGTCTTCACCAAAACGATAGTGGAGAGCAGCTCTCGCCATCGCCTGCTGCGCTGGTGGTGGTAACAGAGCCGATTGCATGGCATCACGTTTCTCCTCCACACGGTCAAATATCCCCAGTACCTCATAAGCCCCTTCAATAACTTTCTCTACCACATCCCCTTTATGCGGCACCCGCACTTCGCCGAATGACTGCCCGCAGACCAGTCCGTTGGTACAAACGTCACGAAACAATCCCGGCAACATCTGATAGCTGGATGATCCATCATGACTGTTAAGGAGAATAATTTCGGGAACCTGCCTTCCAGTAAGTTGCCCTATACGACGGAGTCGCAACATATGTTTAGTGTGTTCTCGCTTACCCTGATCTTGAACGCGGGTCTGGCATGCAAAGAAAGGCACAAAACCTTCTTGCTGAAGATTTTCGAGAATGGTGCTCGTAGGAATGTAGGTATAACGCTCAGAACGAGACTCATGTTTATTCTCACTAAATATACTGGGAACAAAATGCATCAATTCTTCATGCGTTAATGGGCGATCGCGTCGTACCTGATTTACCCGGCCAAAGCGGCTGGCTAATTTCATAAAAGGCTCCTTATGATATATTATAAGAAAAAGGTCATATCCCAGACGGGATATGACCTTATGAAAAGAGATATAATTAAAATCTACGACATTCAAACTTTATATTTTTAGATAGTCTTGAGAAAGAAGGGTTATCTCTACAGAAAAAATTAACTATTCACAGTATTCTGAAACCAGAAAACCATCGATTACTCACTAAATACCTAAACACCATAATAATATAGACTTAAAATAAATTATAAATCATTTCATTCGTGACTTCTTGATTAGGCTAAACTTACCATTGTCAACACGCTTATGTTCCTCAAAAGTAAATCTATTTATGTTTTGGTATCCATTAACCCCTGAAACTTTCAACCATACTAGTGGTCTTCCTGGATATTCCTGAAATCCACGTTTCGACAGATCCTTAGGAAAACTCTTCCCCTCTGGATAAACGGAAATAAAAAAACCGCCTATCATATCACCTGAAGCTTCTGACTCTAAAATCATTGCGAGTTGTTTGGTTTTCTTTGGGGCCGAAAAAATATAAAAAAATTTTTGGTACGTTATTGAGGTGAAATCATAAAGACCGCTATATCTCTTCCACAAAAAATCATCAATATTTATAAATCCATAGCGACAAAAGCATGATGCATTAATATAATCACAATCATCATTTCTTTCTCTCATGTACGTTATCTTTATCATGGTTTTAATTAAATGATAAGAGCCATGATAACATTTCATATTTTCCAGAATGCGTTCAACAAAATCATTTTTGATTTTTTCATCAATATTTTTCAACAACCCCTTTCTTAATTCCGATTCAGTAACTCCACTCAATAAAAATGGCTGCCGAAAAGAAAAAAATGCATCCACGCACTGAACATATGGATTCGAATTATAGAGCCCAGCTATTAATTCGCAATTGTTATTTAGCTTGCCGAATATATTCTTATTATCTTCCAAATGCCTTAATACAAACTTTGATTTTGTTGTGCCTGACTTTTTATGGTTTTCCAAAAACTCCTCATACTTTCCTTCATCGGTGAAATAAAAAGTAACCCCTTTTTTAAATGCCATATCTTCCGCCCTATTAACATTAAATAAATTAATGTGTTTAATAATGATAAAACACCAATCAGTTACAAGGACATTACCCGTTTTGCAAAATCATTGAAAGTGAAATGTCATGGTCAAGGAGTCTAATGATACGACAAAGTACATTCCTAAAAAACCATCTATACTTCAAAAGGAATTTCTACATTCCTTTTTTTTTATCAGCTATAGCTGGCAGAAGGAAGGCATGTTCTACTGACTATGTCATAACGTCAGAGCGAATCGCTTACCTCAAAGATACCTCTCTTAGCCATCTAAGCCTTATCGGACCTGGTTTTAATCAACATACGGGCTTCCTGCCAGTAACCTTTCACTGCCGGTATTAATATTATGTTTATAGCCCTTTCTCATATCTCACTGTCTTCCTCACAACTGATCCTCATACAGGACTCTCCCCATATGAGGTATAAGCAGGGGATCACCGATATCTCCCTGTATCAGGAATGCATCAACTCGATAAGCATCTTTACCCATGAATGAGATACCAACCACAAGCAGGGGTAAGACCTCTGTCAGTAGATATAGTGACTGGTACCCGTAGTTTCAGGTAAAAGATAACTGTGACCAGGATGGTATTAACCAACAACCAGGGAGCTAAGAAATGACTGACAGAAAAGATGATGTATACAGGGTTAACGAGAACCATGGTGATCTTAATGATCGGTATCTTGAAAGACTCAAAAGAGTGACGGAAAGTGCATTAGAAGAACATGCCCGTGTACTGGCTTTCAGAGTCGATTTACACCTTCCAAAAGATAAACAAGGGCAATACAGCAATGCGGTCATAAAACGCTTCATAGCGTCCCTCAAGGCCCAGATTAACGCCTATCAAAACAGGAGAAGGAAACTAGGGAAGCGTACTTATCCTTGCCGTCTGAATTACGCATGGGTGAGAGAATTCGGGGAGATAAATGGAGGGAAGCACTATCACGTGCTTCTGTTGGTCAATCGTGAAGTATTTCATAAAGCTTTCCTTATCTATAACCGGCTGACTAAGAAGTACGGGTATCTGGTAAGAATGGTTATCAGCGCATGGAACAGAGCGCTACGTGATAAAGGACCTGATGATAATGCAGGGACAATACATTTACCCGGTGTGTCTTATGATCTTAACCGGAAGGATGGAATACACACGGCTGGTTATCAGGACTTTATATACCACATCAGCTATATGGCGAAAGAGTACACCAAGCAGCGTGGAGACGGAGAGCGTAACTTCGGCTGCAGTGTGAAGTGAAGGTAAACCCGGTATTTTGTTACCGGGAAGGTGATTGTTATGACGGAGCACACATCAATACGTAATCAGCCAGATAAACAGGCAGTACTGAAGTGCTCCTGTCTTTCATCTACTAAAGACAGAGGTACTCGTCATGAACAATCAAAATACTACCGCTGACATCGATTTTACTCACGATAAACTGGTCGACATGGCCTTCATCACATCTTATACCGGGCTGACAGACAAATGGTTTTATAAGCTCATCAAAGACGGTGAATTCCCGAAGCCGATTAAATTGGGCCGCAGCTCTCGCTGGACTGAAAGTGAGGTTAAAACGTGGTTAAAACAACGTATTGAAGCTTCCAGAGGACATTAGTCATGTCTGCTCATCGTACTTCCGGCACTAACCAAAGTGCTCAATCTCCCCGAGTTGCTATAGCGAATAAACGGCCCTGCTGGATCTGTGACAGTGTAAACATCAGTTTTGCGGCGTTAAGCCCTGCCCATTTTGTTATCGGACTATAACCGCTGAAGAAACAACAGAATCTGAATCACTGTAACGTCTGATCGCTATTCCTGCTTTCCTATCTTCTGAATATATCCGTCATTCACACATAGCGAGCCTGCCTGCACAAGGACGGCGTTTACCTGCGTGTCGTCTGGCGGTAAGGAACCCGTTTATGTACGGAAAATTATTAATGATGATTGATAGTCAAAGCGGCCTGTTCGTCATGGCAGCCAGCACTTCTCTCTATAGCTATATCGCCAGAAACCTCAGTTACGACTGGATAGATCTTCATCAAAAAAGAATCAGGGCATCTCAGGAGGCCATATGCGTATTCTGAAATGTTATCTGGCAAACAATAGCAACGGGCGTTTTGTTACAACAAAGGAAGCGAGCGCCAGAACAGACACCTGGACCTGCGCATCTTGCGGTTGCACCTTGATACTATATTCCTCAGAGACCGACGCGCCCTGGTTTGAACATGACCAGCGTACGGTATCGATAAATGTACTAATGAACTGCACACACCTTGACCCAGAGGTAAAAGCCGAAGCACGAAGGAATAAATTACGCAGATTTATCAGTAGACTGGATTCTACCATGACCGTTCAGGACTGGTACTGTGTCTGGTGTGGAACCCACTATAAGGGTGAAAAACTCTGCATCAAGTGTGGTACGGGTATTTACAGCATCGAAGAATCCACTTGGCAGAAAAACTATACCTGAAATGCAGGGTGGCAATATTTTAACAATCGATAGCGGAGACCTGGTGGATTGGCCCCTATATTTCCAGACACTTTTTATCACCTAACCCATTACTGGTTCGCCGCCGCAGATATTCCCGTGGCGAACTATATCCCAGTGCACTGTGCGGATGCCATTCGTTGTAGTGTTCGAAGGCCTCCGCAAGGTTCTTCACCGCTGTTAACCCGTCAGGTTTCGGCATGATGCTGATGTAGTCGCGCTTCATCGTTTTCACGAAGCTCTCTGCCATCCCGTTGCTTTCCGGGCTGCGTACCGCCGTATGTCTCGGCTTCAGCCCTACCATTCTGGCGAACTGACGCGTCTGATGAGAACGGTAAGCTGAACCGTTGTCTGTCAGCCACTCAACGGGAGATGACGGCAGGTTCCTGCCGAAGCGTCGTTCCACCGCACCCAGCATCACGTCCTGCACGGTTTCACTGTCATATCCACCGGTACTGGCCGCCCAGTGCAGGGCTTCACGATCGCAGCAGTCCAGGGCGAACGTTACACGCAGTTTTTCTCCATTATCACAGTTGAACTCGAAGCCGTCAGAGCACCACCGCTGGTTACTTTTCCCGACTGCCACTTTCCCTGTATGCGCCCGTTTCGAGGGCGGTATTGCAGGTTTACGCTCAAGCAGCAGTGCATTCTGACGCATGATCCGGTATACGCGTTTGGCATTGATAACGGCCATGTCGTCAGATTCAGATTGTCTGCGCAGCAGTGCCCACACCCGACGATAACCATACGTAGGCAGATCGCCGATAACGGTATGGATACGGGCCAGCACGTCAGTATCATCAGGCTTGCGCCTGCGTCGGCGATCCTGCCAGTTCTTCGACCGACGGGCCATGGCATGCAGTTGCGCACGTGAGACCTGGAGGCAACGACTGACAAGGCTTATTCGCCATCCTCCGGCAACAAGGGCACGTGCGCTATCCACTTTTTTTGTCGGCCATATTCAACGGCTTCTTTTAGAAGCTCGTTTTCCATGGTTTTCTTGCCCAGCAGGCGCTGCAGCTCTTTAATTTGCTTCATCGCAGATGCCAGCTCCGATGCGGGTACAACTTGTTCTCCGGCAGCAACGGCGGTAAGGCTGCCTTCCTGATACTGCTTACGCCACAGGAACAGCTGACTGGCAGCAACACCATGCTGCCGGGCAACCAGAGACACAGTCATACCGGGTTCAAAGCTCTGCTGAACAATGGCGATTTTTTCCTGAACGCTGCGCCGTCTGCGTTTCTCTGGACCTAAAACATCAATCATCCGGACTCCAACGACTAGTCTAAAAACTAGTATTAAGACTATCACTAACTTAAGTGATACCAACTGTCTGGAGATTCATGGGGCCAGTCTATCAGCAGAGTTGCGGGTATGGTTTCTTGAGCGTTACGAACAATACTGCAAGCAGGCCTTAAGCGAAAGGGAAACAGACGCAAGAGAAACCGGGATTCATTAAGCAGAAAGTCCTTTAACCAGCCGGACAGGAAACTGTCCGGCTTTTATAGTGAACCGTTGTACCAGGAACCAGAGCCTGATATGTACTTCTTATTAACAGGAGAGAAAAATGCGACTGAGTGAAAAGTATGGACGTTGGGGCATCGTATGCGGTGGCACCATTGGTCAGGGGGGAGCCACAGCAATCGCCTTGCCTCGGAAGGCGTGAATGTTTGTGTCGTTGATCGGTATAGGGCAGGATCGTTTACCGTGGCGATGTCACTCCCCTGTAATCGTGTTTCTTCACCGGGGCTGTCTGATTGCAAAAAGACACTTTGCATCAACTTTAGCCATTCTGGCTCATATCCAAAAGCACAGATTTTACACTGTAATCAACATATCGAATGTGTTTTTGAGCATGGCTTCGGATCAGGATCATCTATAATTAAGTGTGTTTTTTGGTGATAAATGCTTTAAATTCGATGATTGTCAGGTTTATTGTGCTGTAATTTTTGCAATGACTATTATTTCAAATGAAAATAATGTAAATGACAGACATTTATAAATCATTAATAATGAAAAAAATAAATCCTCACACTGGTATGGAAAAGTGACGGTTTACTCACAGAAAAAGATTAAGAGATAATTAGTCTAAAGATAAATATTAAAAACATCATTTATTTATTGGGGGGCACACAGGAGGTTAGCAGCCATATATTTACAGATAGCCGATAAGAGATGATATCCGGGAGGCTGAGATGTCTGAGAATAATGAAAAGAAAGTGATTGAAGCACTTTTTACTGGTTATTGTTCGGATCCATTCTCTACACTTGGTATGCATTGCACCGACGCCGGGCTGGAAGTTCGTGCATTATTACCTGATGCCACCGATGTGTGGGTCATTGAACCGAAAACCGGACGAAAAGCTGGCAGGCTGGAATGCCTTGATTCGCGCGGTTTCTTTAACGGCATTTTGCCGCGTCGTAAGAATCCTTTTCGCTATCAGCTGGCCGTCACCTGGCACGGACAACAGAGTCTGATTGATGACCCGTACCGTTTTGGCCCGCTGTTGCAGGATCTGGACGTCTGGCTGCTGTCGGAAGGCTCGCATCTTCGCCCCTATGAAGCACTGGGCGCGCATCCCGATACGATAGATGACGTCGTCGGTACGCGCTTTTCGGTCTGGGCGCCTAACGCCCGCCGGGTGTCGGTCGTCGGGCAGTTTAACTACTGGGACGGTCGCCGCCACCCGATGCGCCTGCGTAAAGCGTCCGGTATCTGGGAGCTGTTTGTTCCCGGTGCGCTCAACGGTCAGCTGTATAAATTTGAGCTTATCGATGCCCACGGCAATCTGCGGGTGAAATCCGATCCTTACGCCTTCGAAGCGCAAATGCGTCCGGAAAGCGCCTCGCTTATCTGCGGGATCCCGGAAAAGGCCGAGCCGCCGCCTGGGCGCAGGCAGGCTAACCAGTCTGATGCGCCGATATCAATTTATGAAGTGCATCCCGGCTCCTGGCGCCGTCATACCGATAACAACTTCTGGCTGAGCTACCGCGAGCTTGCCGACCAGCTGGTGCCCTATGCCAAATGGATGGGCTTTACTCACCTGGAGCTGCTGCCGGTTAACGAGCATCCGTTTGACGGCAGCTGGGGCTATCAGCCAACCGGGCTGTACGCGCCAACCCGTCGCTTCGGCACCCGGGAAGATTTCCGCTACTTTATCAACACTGCCCATTCTGCGGGTCTCTGCGTGATCCTCGACTGGGTACCGGGCCATTTCCCGGCAGATGATTTTGCTCTCGCCTCGTTTGATGGCACTGCATTGTATGAACATAGCGACCCGCGCGAAGGCTATCATCAGGACTGGAACACCCTGATATACAACTACGGTCGCCGCGAGGTCAGCAACTTCCTGGTCGGCAATGCGCTGTACTGGATTGAGCGCTTCGGCATTGATGCGCTGCGGGTCGATGCGGTGGCATCGATGATTTATCGCGACTACAGCCGCAAAGAAGGCGAGTGGGTACCGAACGAATTCGGCGGACGGGAAAACCTGGAAGCGATTGAATTTCTGCGTAATACCAACCACGTACTGGGTGAACAGACGCCGGGTGCGGTAACGATGGCGGAAGAGTCGACCGATTTTGCCGGCGTTTCACGTCCTTCCTCCACTGGCGGTCTGGGGTTCTGGTTCAAGTGGAACATGGGCTGGATGCATGACACCCTCGACTATATGAAGTTGGATCCGGTGTACCGTCGTTTTCATCATGACAAGATGACCTTCGGGATGCTCTACAACTACACCGAAAACTTTGTCCTGCCGCTCTCTCATGACGAAGTGGTGCACGGCAAAAAATCCATTCTCGACCGCATGCCGGGCGATGCCTGGCAGAAGTTCGCTAACCTGCGCGCATATTACGGCTGGATGTTCGCCTTCCCGGGCAAAAAGCTGCTGTTTATGGGTAATGAGTTTGCTCAGGGGCGTGAGTGGAACCACGACGGCAGTCTCGACTGGCATCTGCTCGAAGGCGGCGACAGCTGGCACCACGGCGTCCAGCGGCTGGTGCGCGATCTGAACCATACCTATCGTCACCACAAAGCGCTGCATGAGCTGGATTTCGACCCTTACGGCTTCGAATGGCTGGTGGCAGACGATCATGAGTGTTCGGTGTTTATCTTTGTCCGTCGCGACAGGGAGGGCAACGAAATTATCGTTGCCAGCAACTTCACCCCGGTACCGCGCCATGACTATCGTTTCGGCATCAACCAGCCTGGCCGCTGGCGCGAAGAGCTGAACACCGACTCAATGCACTATCACGGCAGCAATACCGGTAATGGCGGCATCGTTGAAAGCGATGCCATTGCCAGTCACGGTCGCGAACACTCCCTCTCCATTACGCTGCCGCCGCTGGCGACGATCTGGTTTACACGGGGGCATGATGATCAATAAATCTCTGAGGGTTATATTCCCCGCCGCTTGCGGCGGGGGTAGTAGTGCCATGGTAGATAAGTTCCTTCCGGAGACGGGCTCTTCTGGATTAATTTACAGAGGAGCATTTTTTATTCTCTGTTTTTTTTATTGTTTTCATTTTAATGGCAGGACATCACGATGAGTAAACCTGAATATAATGACAATGTCATGCTGGCACGCCAGTTACCGCGTAAATCTGTGGCGCTGATCCTGGCGGGAGGTCGTGGGACGCGATTAAAAGATCTGACAGCAATCCGGGCAAAACCGGCGGTACATTTTGGTGGCAAGTTCAGAATTATTGATTTTGCTTTATCAAACTGTATTAATTCCGGGATCAGACGGATTGGGGTCATTACACAATATCAATCACATTCCCTGGTTCAACACATTCAGCGCGGCTGGTCTTTCCTCAATGAAGAGATGAATGAATTCGTCGATTTATTGCCTGCCCAGCAACGTGTGCATGGTGAAAGCTGGTACCGGGGTACTGCCGATGCCGTCACGCAGAACCTGGATATTATCCGACGCTATGGCGCGGAATATGTCGTTATTCTGGCCGGCGATCATATCTATAAACAGGATTATTCCCGGATGCTGATTGACCATGTTAAAAAAGGCGCCCGGTGTACTGTGGCCTGCCTTCCTGTACCAGTGGAAGACGCGAGTTCTTTTGGTGTCATGGCGGTGGATGAAAATGATAAAATCATTGATTTTATTGAAAAACCTTCTGATCCCCCCACGATGCCGGGGGATAAAACCAAATCGCTTGCCAGTATGGGGATCTATGTATTCGATGCTGAATACCTCTATCAGCTACTGGATGAAGATGGCCGGGATGAACAGTCCAGCCACGATTTCGGAAAAGATATTATTCCAGCAATTACGGCATCCGGAGAAGCCCGGGCACATCCTTTCCCGCGCTCCTGCGTGCAGTCAGATAATAATGCAGAACCGTACTGGCGTGATGTCGGCACGCTGGAGGCCTACTGGAAAGCGAACCTTGATTTAGCTTCCGTGGTACCTGAACTGGATGTTTATGATCGCAACTGGCCGATCCATACTTATGTGGAGTCTTTACCGAGCGCAAAATTTGTTCAGGACCGCACAGGCAGTCATGGAATGACCATGAATTCACTGGTCTCCGGCGGCTGCATTATATCCGGCTCAGTCGTTGTGCATTCAGTTTTATTCTCCAGCGTACGGATTAACTCTTTTTGCAATATTGATTCGGCAGTTTTATTACCCGGTGTGTGGGTAGGGCGTTCCTGTCGGTTACGACGCTGTGTGATTGATCGTGGATGTGTGATCCCTGAAGGAACGGTCATTGGTGAGAATGCTGTCGAGGACGCCCGTCGTTTTTATCGTTCTGAAGAAGGGACCGTTCTTGTCACTAAAGAAATGCTGAGGAGACCTGAACAATGAACGGGTTTCCTGAAAGGCATTCCGCAGAGAGCATGGTGACAATCTCCGGCCCGGACCGTATTTCTGTCAGCAAAATAAGGAGCGTCGGTGCAGGTTTTGCATGTGGCTGCTGAGATGTGTTCCCGTTATTAAAAACAGGCGGACTGGCGGATACCGTGACTGACCGTTCTCTGGAAAACTTTGCCTAACCGGGTTTTCCTTTCCTGACAGCGATGTCGGGTCATTACGTTACGCCATTCGTCGGACTTTGTTATGGTGGCCCGCCCGTCGTTGTGGCGCTACGTACAACGTCAGACAATGAGCATGGATTTTAGCCGCATATCGCGGCTAAGTCTTTCCACCCGTTGTATCTGCGTATTCTATAATTGCTACGGACAAGAAAAATGGAACCACTTGCAAGTGATATTTCACCCAGGTTGAATGCAGAAGCTCTGAAGCTTGCTATTGCTTATAAGCTTATGTTTATTTTTGGAAAGGATCCATCACTTGCCAATAAGCATGAGTGGCTCAACGCTACGCTGTTTGCCATTCGCGATGTAAGCGCCCCGCGAAGGACGTGGGGTAAAAATTAGTTTACAGAGAGGGTGACGTTCCAGGGCAGTAACTCTTTCACTCGGTTGGCGGGCCAGGTGTTGATAACGCTGATGACGTGACGTAGCCACGTTTCCGGCTCGATGCCGTTAAGTTTACAGCTACCGATCAGGCTGTACATCACTGCTGCACTGTCGCCACCACCATCAGAGCCGAAGAACATATAGTTACGCCGCCCCAGCGCAACCACCCGGAGGGCGTTTTCACACAGATTATTGTCTATCTCCACCCAGCCATTGCGACAGTATTCGTTCAGGGCATCCCATTGTTTCAGCATATAAGCGAGTGCCTTCGCGGTATCGGAGTGTCGCGACAGCGTGTTCATCTGCTGTTGTATCCAGTCGTACAGCGATTGCATCAACGGAACGCTTCTGGCTTTTCTGGCGGCCAGTCGCTCATCTGCCGGACTGCCGCGGATCTCTGACTCGATAGCATACAGCGCACCGATACGACTGAGCGCTTCTGTTGTTACTGTCGTTGGATGACGAACATGTACATCGTGGATCTTGCGTCGGGCATGCGCCATGCAGGCCGCTTCTGTTACTCGCCCACTTTCATAGAGGGCGTTATAACCCACGTACGCATCGGCCTGCAGGATACCGCTGTAGCCCGCCAGATGTCGCTGTGGGTGGATACCTTTGCGGTCGGGTGAGTATGAGAACCACACCGCTGCCGGCATGGTTGAGCCGGCGTTGCGATCGTCACGAACATAGACCCACAGCCGCCCGGTACGGGTTTTACCCTGACCGGGCTCCAGTACATTCACCGGTGTGTCGTCGGCATGCACTTTACCCGGCATCAGCACATAGTGGTTCAGCTCATCATACAGTGGAGGAAGTTGCTCTCCCATGATATCAACCCAGCG
>OLQY01000343.1_pt1 | contig 58079 bp, 54 predicted proteins | sample 1672851 | NCBI WGS metagenome assembly OLQY01 (sample SAMEA3136730, study PRJEB25190) | human gut metagenome
TCTTTCAGTGAAACCCTGACCACGCGCATAGCACGTGGTATTAACAATTATGAAAACAGAACCAGTGCATTAGCATTGGTTCTGTTATTTTTAGCTATTTATATTTTTTTTGTAATTCAAATTTATTCCTGCAGAAAGATAATCTTCAAAATCCTGAAAACTTTTGAATTACAAAAAGGATATTATTGTACTAAAATCCAGTCTGTTTCCCATCTATTTTTAGAAACATTGAATAAACGTTTATATAAACGATTATTTATTATTTTGTATCTCCATTCCATTAAATCTTTACGTGTATCAATAGTGGATTCGCTATATATTTCATTTATAAACTGAGTATCTTTAGCATTAATTTCTAAACAGGGAAATAAATTCATTATAATAAGAATTATAACAATAATTTTTTTCATAATTTCACTCCTTTTCTTTAATAATTGGAAGATTAGCTAAATCTTTTGGAATTAAGTTTCCAATATTAGCTTTTTGTTCATTAAGTATTAGACTATAACTACCATCTTTATGCTGTACTATATATCCTTTTGAAATATCCTCAATAGTCATTGTATCCTCAACTAAATCACTATTATGGTAGGCAGGCTCTAATATAATCATATTAGAAAGAAATGGAAGAATACATAATAATATTAAAAATATTGATTTTGTTTTCTTAATAAAACCCCCGTCCATAAGATAATGAATTCTATAAGCAAGAATATTAGCTGAGTCATCAATAAACGAACTATATGCTAAACTTTTATTTTTTTGAACATTTATTTTTTTTTGTACATTAATAAGTGATTGAGTATAATCAATTCTTGAGTTAGCAGACATATTTCTTGTTACTTGGTCATCTACTCGTATCTCTAAAAATAAATTTATATTTTTACTCAGCACGTATACTGGTGGAAACCACCAATATAGAATTGTAATTAAATTAATAAATATTTTGATAAAAATGTCATGATTTTTTATATGTCTTATTTCATGATGTATAATATTATATAGATCGACTTTGGAAAATTCTATTTGTGGCAAAAATATTATGTTTTTAAGGCCAAATACCATAGGAGATTTCACTATATCGGATATCATAATAGGATAATCTTTTCCATCATAATTATTTAAAAAATCACTAACTTTATAACATATTGATTTTTCCTGTATTTTATTTGAAATCTTATAAGAAACTACTAACTCATGAATAAATCGAAAATCAAAGATAATAAAACCGAATAACCATATAGATAAGGAAATATGCAAAATAGTTATATTTGAAGATAGTTCATAATTGAAAAATTCCATAATAGGATTCATTATTGAACTGATATAGATTGATTTTGTAAAGAATAATTCAACAGGAAATAAAATTCTTAGAACTATTACTAAAATTAAAAAAGTGAAGAAATCTGTTCTAAATATTTTAAATTTATTTGAATTTTTCATAAAAAAGTTTAGAAAATATATCATCAATGTAGAAAGTAAAATTGTTATAAATAAAGAAGAAATTGTGATCTCCATAAATTTACTCCTTTAATTCAGCTCTTCTCTTTGCAATCAAATTACTTAATTCTTCTAGTGTTTCTTCACTATCGGATTGTTTAATAAAATAACTTGCAAGTTTTGCGTATGCAGACTTATTAATAAAGACAGAGAAATAATCTGCTTCATCTATAGATGGACGAAATAATCTAGTTAATGATTTCTTGTTCATTCCTACACTCGATACGTGAATGTAGTTTACTTCTAATAATTTATGCAGAGTTTGCTGAACAGTATTTAAACTAATTCCGTTTGATGCATTCACGATATCGTTTGCTGACATTGGCTCATCATTATTCCAAAGAATTGACATAATTTCTTCTTCTCTTTTTGTTAATTTTGAAAATTTCATATAATCACCACACTTTCATTTATAATTATATTATAAATTTTTAAGAAATACACATAATTTTAAAAAGACACTTGTGTTTTTTTAAAATCGTAATATACTTAAAGTATAGAAAATAGGTTTTAAAGTTAAGGAGAGGATAGTGATGCAAATGAGGGTTTAAAAGAATCGAGTAAATGAGATGAAAATAACAAAGTAGTTTTTTTTAGAAAGGAGAAAATCATGAAAAAATTAGTAACTATAATTGTAACGCTATGTCTTTTTGTAGGAATTACGGGAGGAGTAAATCAATCTATTAATGCTAAAGAAAGTTCTGAAAACTATACTGTAGAAGAAAATGAATATAGTCGAGAACAAAAAGAACAACTTAAAAATGCTAATCGTACTTTTTCTGCAGAAGAGTTAAAAAACATGTAAATATTCTGTTTAGTAAAAGAAATGGAAAAAGATTTAAAAAAATCCCAAGAAAAAAAACTATTAGTTCCTGAAGAAGAACAAGACAAGTTAATTGAAGAATATTTTAGTAAAGAAGAAGCAGAGAGCCTTATAAAGGCAGGGTATAGCAAAGATAAAATAGCATGGGTAGCAAAAGAAAATAAACGCCAGGACTTTGAAGCTGGAATCTTAGGGAAAATTTTAAGAGTTTTAATTGCAATCTTTGTCAATGCGAAATAAATAAAAAAGGCAGATATTATTTGAGGTTCTTTCTTGCTTTAGGGTAACGCATGAAAAAAGAAGGTTAAAATAAGATGATGGATTCATCAAATTTTATCCCTTCCAAATTTCTATTTACCCACTATTGAGTAAGAACCTTATTCTGCCTTTTTTATTTATGCGCACTTAGCAAAAGCACAATAATCAATATGATTTTCCAAACCAATTTATCACCTAGCTACTCATATATAATTTTTTAGTAATTTACCTTATGTCTTTTAAAATAAACTCAATTGTTCTTCTTCAAAATCTTTAAATATTATCTTAATGTTTCTACATACCAGCAAAACTTAGTGCTAAGCAAATATTCACGATAAATTGTTCTTCTTGCTTTTCCTATCTCTACTACAAACATTTCTCCAGCACCGTTTACATTCCTACTGTGATGTCTTTCCTGATGTCTTATTATTCTATCAATTTCATATCTTTCTCCATTATATATAATAGCCTGTGGTGTGAGTTCGCCTTGCAATCCTACTAATACCTCTACTTCTATATACATTTTGTAAAACTGTCTTTCCATTTCAAATTATCCTCATCTGTTCTCATACTCTTTCACTAATTTATAAAAGATTGTTTTTTTAGATTCAATGCATTCATCATTTCTACTACTGTTATTTCTTTCTTTTTCCATAAAGGTTAATATTCGTTCCAATCATCAGGGAACTTGACATTAGTTCTCCCAAATTTTACACCACGTTTAAGAGCAGACTGAATACTCTCTGCCTTTCGCTGGTGGATATCTATTCTTTCTTTTTCAGCTCCAAAGGATAAGGCTTCCAGTACGATATTTGAAATAAACTGAGCCATCAAATCATTATCTTTAAATTTGCTGGTATCAAGTATTTCATTATCAAGAACTTTTATGTATATTTTTTTATCCTGTAAGTCTTTCCATTCATTTTTAATCATGCTGTAGTTTCTACCTAATCTATCCAGTGATTTAATGATTAGGGTATCGTGTTCATTCATGATATCCTTGAGTGCTAGATATTTCGGTCGTTCAAAATCCTTGCCTGATTTTTTCTCGATAATAAGATGGGATTTTGTTGTTACTAATGGTAAAATCTGTTCTACCTGGCGATCAACATTTTGTTCTTTAGAGCTTACTCGTATATAACCCCATGTAGCCATATGAACCACCTCTTAACTATTACGCCATAGTGTTCATTAAAGTGCAAATACTATTAGAACGTTCAATATATGTTCAGCACTACAAAAACGAACGTGAGAAATCTTATAAAAATACAGTTCGGAAAAGTATGTTTTTTGCAGACACTAGACTTTAAACAATAAAAATTATACTTAATTTCTAATAAAACTCATTGAATACATTTCTCATATTTTTACATATCTTATTAAATTATATAAAAATATGCAATTATGCATAAAATTATCGATAAAAAAATGCATATATACATATTTTTATCGATAAATACAAAAAAGAATGGATTTCCTATTCTTCTTTCATCCATTCTTTTAAAGCTTCTTTTACACTTCTATTCATTTCCTTACTGAAGGATGCTCCAGTTTTTCTAGCATAGAACTGCTGTGCATAATTTTTAGCCGCAAACTTATTTTGAGATAAAAATTCTCTTTCTGCTCGTTCTTCAAACATGTGTTCATAATCCATATTGCTTAGTTGTTTGTAGCTGTCTTCAAATACAATGTATTTTCTATCAAAACGTTTTCTAAATACTTTTTGATGTTCTTCTTTATAATGTCCATAGCACAACATAGCTATAGGAAATGTTTCTTCTGGTAAATCCAATAGTTCTTTTATAGTTTCATAATTCTCTAAGATATCTCCAATATAACAAGAACCTATACCTAAAGACTCTGCCGCTATTACGCTGTTTTGTGCAGCACACATAGCATCTTCAATTGCCAACATTAAATCTCCTACAGATGGTGATTGAAATTTCATGCCATGTTTTTCTGCATATCGTTTCACACCATTCATTCGATAATAATCAAACCAGCGATGATGATCTGCCACAAATACTACTACAAATGGTGCAGATTGAATAAACATTTGATAATCACATAATTTACTTAGTTTTTTCTTCTTCTCCTGATCTCGAATAATGATCATAGAATATAACATCTGATTCCCAGCTGTTGGTGCCTGCATAGCACTTTGAATGATGACATCTTCTTCCTCTTGTGTTAATGGTTTAGGATCATATACTCTAAGTGATGTTCTATTATGAATTACTTCCAATGTTTCATTATTCATATTATTTTCCTTTCTGTAACAGAATATTCATCGCATAGGATGCGGCAGCTAAACCTGCAGCAGAAGGTACAAAAGGTGAACTTGCTGGTGGCATCTTTTGTTTTCTTGTGATTCCATTTTCATTGATTACTTTTGTTTGTACGCTTGGCTGTTCTTTAGAGAACACAACAGGAATTTTTCCTTTAATATGGTGTTTTCTGACTAGATTGCGCATTATTTTTGCCACAGGATCATAGCTGGTTTTCATTAAATCACAACATTCAACCTTTGTGGGATCTAAACGATTTGCCATTCCCATGCTACTGATAAAAGGAATATTATGTTCCTTACAATATTTGATTAATGCAAGTTTACTGCTCATTGTATCAATCGCATCGATTACAAAATCTACTTCTACATCAAATAATTGATCATTTGCCTCTTCATTGTAGAACATATCTTTACGAATAACCGTACAATCATCACGATAACTCTCGATACGTTCTTTCATCACTTCTGTTTTTGACTTACCGATTGTCGCAAATACTGCATGAATTTGACGATTTAAGTTTGATGGTGCTACTGTATCTCCATCTACTAAAACTAATTTTCCAACTCCACTTCTTGCAAGTGCTTCTGCCGCATAAGAGCCTACACCGCCTACACCAACAATCATTACGGTACTTTCTTTTAATTTTTTTAGGTTTTCTTCTCCTATAAGAAGTTCCATTCTTTGTAAAGGTGTTTCCATCTTATTTCACCATCCATGCTTTCACATCTTCTATAATTTTCTGTTTATAATTCTCTTCTTCTATATCATACCATTGTACCTGCATTTGATTGTTGAACCAAGTATACTGACGTTTTGCGAAGTTACGAGAATTTTTCTTAATACTTTCTACACAGGTTTCTACATCTGCATTTTCTTCAAAATAGGGTCTCCATTCTTTATAGCCTATTCCTTTAAAGCTTTGTAAATCCCATACATTTGGCTGATCTTTTACTAAACCTTCTATTTCCTGTAGTAAACCTTGTTCCATCATTTGATCCACACGTAAATTAATTCTTTCATATAAACGTTCTCGATCCATTGTTAAACCAATGATGTAAGCATCATAAATTGGTTTATGCTCCTGTTTATCTACAATTTCACTTTTTTTATTACCAGAATGTGCCATAGACAATGCTCTGATTAATCTTTGACGATTATGAGGATGTAAGTTTTCACATGCTTTAGGATCCACAATATTTAATAATCCCCATAATTCATCTGGACTTCTTTTCATTAAAAAGCTTATAAAATCACTATCTTCTTCTTGGTCTAAGAATTGATAATCATAGATACAGGATTTGATATAAAGACCAGTACCTCCACAAATGATAGGAAGATTCTTTCTATCTGTAATGTTTTTTATTTCTTTTCTCGCCTCTTCCTGGAATATTTTTACGTTATATTCATCAGTAAAGGAACAAAAATCAATTAAGTAGTGAGGTATATCCTGCATTTCTTCTGGTGTTATCTTCGCAGTACCAATACTCATTTCTTTATATACCTGCATGGAATCACCACTAATAACTTCTCCATGAAACTGTTTTGCCAATTCTACACTTAAACTTGTTTTTCCTACTCCAGTAGGTCCAACAATTATCAATACTTTTTCCATATATTATCCTCGCTCAAATTTCTTAAATAATGCTTTATCTTCCATGCATATCATAGTTGGTCTACCATGTGGACAATGGAATGGCTGTTCACAACATTCTAAATCATGAATTACCTTCTTCATTTCTTCCATAGTTAAAGTTCTATGAAAACGAATAGAGCTATGACATGCCATAGTTGCGATAGCGTGTTTTCTTAATTGATCAATATTGATTTCTTTATCTTTTTCCCAAATATCAATCATATCAAGTAGAAATGCTTCTTCTTCTACATCATTCATCCATACTGGAAGTTCTCGACATACAAAGGTATGATCTCCAAATACTTCTAAATGAATTCCTAATTCTTCCATTACTTTATTTAATTCATCTACCTGTGCGACAGCCGCTATAGTAGATTCAATTGTGATTGGTAATAATAATGGCTGTGTATCTTTATTACCCGCAAGTATCTGAGATCGTATTTGTTCATAATGATAACGTTCCTGAGCAGCATGCTGGTCAATGATATATAATCCTTTTTCTCCTTCTGCTAGGATATAGCTATTATGAAATTGACCAATAACACGTAATTGAGGAAGACTAGGATTTTTAGGTTTAGATTCTTGTGGCTCATAAACAACCTCTTCTTTTGTTTCCATGTTTTTATAAGCCGTTTCTGTTTCTTCTTTTATGATTTCTTTTGATTTTTCTATTGATTGAGATTTTATTATCGAAGGTGTTTCAATCTTTATTTCTTCCTTCTTATCTTCTTTGATAGCATCTACCGCTGTATAGCTAGTTTCTTCCTCTTGAATCTCTGGTTTAATTTCTACTGTCTGTGGTTGTTTTGGAATTGATGTCTCTCGTAATTCCTTTCGATCTTCTTCAATCTTTTTACGTAGTTCTTCCATATCCAAAGCAGGCTTTTTTACTTTTTCTGGATGTACAAAACTATCATTTACTTCCTCATGCATCTTTTGAATCTTATCATCACGTTCATAAGTAAATGTTAAAGTTTGTTCTTCTACTTTTTCTTTTACTGTCTCTTTTTCTATATCAACATTAGGTACTTTCAACTGTTCGTGTAGTGTTTTACGTATTGTTTCATATAATAATTTTTCTAATTGTTTTTCTTTTGATAAACGAATTTCCCATTTCGATGGATGAACATTTACATCAACTAATTGGGCATCCATTATTAAATCTATCACAACGATTGGATAACGTTCTTTAGGCATATATGGTGAATATGCATCCATAATTGCCTTTTGTAAATGATAATTTCGTATCATTCTTCCATTAATGTACAATAACATATAATATTTAGTTGCTCGATTATATTGTGGCTGCATAATATAGCCGGTTATTTTATAATCCTGATCATGCCCATCAACCTGCATTGCACTTTTTGCACTTTCTCTTCCATAGATTTGCATTAGTACTTCTAAAAGACTTCCATTTTCTCTAGTCTTAAATACTGTTCTGCCATCATGGGATAAACAGAAACCAATTTCAGGATGAGATAATGCAAATTTCTGTACCACGTCTGAAATTAAAGAAAATTCATATTGTGGACTCTTTAAGTGTTTAAATCGTGCTGGTGTTTTTTGAAATAGATTTTTAACTTCTATCATTGTTCCTTTTGGAGTTCCACAAGGTCGAGCACTCATTAATTTTCCATAACTGATTTCTACTTCTGTAGAATTAATTCCATCATTCGTACGTAATAATACATGAGATACAGAGGCAATTGATGGTAAAGCTTCTCCACGAAAGCCCATGGTATGAATATTCCATAAATCATTGACTTCTTTCAGCTTGCTTGTCGCATGTCGTTCAAAGGCTAAAGTTGCATCTTCTGGATCCATACCATCCCCATCATCTATGATCGTTATGGTATCTATACCTCCCTGAACGATTTGAATTTCAATGTTTTTCGCATGAGCATCAATACAGTTTTCTACTAGCTCTTTAACAATTCCCTGCGGTCTTTCCACAACTTCTCCAGCCGCTATCATATTGCTTAAATGCTCATCCAAGCGATTTATTTTTCCCATGTTTACACCTTCTTTCCGTTATAAGAAAATCTGTAATACAATATTACAGGTTTCTTATGATAACTTTTCTTTTAATTCATATATAAATTGCATTGCTTCAATTGGTGTCATTTTATTAACATCGACATCTTGAATCTGATTTACAATCTGTGTGTATAATTGATTTTCTTTTTCAATTACGATTGGTGCTTGTACTTCTTTTACCATATTAGGTTGTAACTCTAGACTATCTAGAATTTGTTTAGCACGGTCTAAAACAGAAGATGGAAGATGTGCTAATCTTGCGACATTGATTCCATAAGATTTATCTGCTTTTCCATCTACAACACGATATAAGAAAGTAACTTTTTCATCTTCTTCATGAACATCAACATGAACATTACGAATACTTGTATTCTGTTCAGCCATTTCGGTTAACTCATGATAATGTGTTGAGAATAAGGTTTTTGCCTTAATGTTATGTACGATATACTCAATCATAGCTTGTGCTAATGCCATTCCATCATACGTAGAAGTTCCTCGTCCGATTTCATCAAATAAAATTAAAGAATTTTCTGTCGCATTTTGTAATGCATGATTGGCTTCCATCATCTCTACCATAAAAGTAGATTGTCCGGACATGATATCATCACTTGCTCCAATTCTTGTGAATATCTGATCAAAAATTGGCATTTCTACTTTTCTTGCAGGTACAAAACAGCCAAGCTGTGCCATGATCACAATTAAAGCAGTCTGACGCATAAATGTTGATTTACCACCCATATTAGGTCCAGTAATCATTAAGATATCATTTCCTTCTTCCATCTCTAAATCATTAGATACATAACGTGTTGTCTTCATCATCTTATCTAAAATAGGGTGACGAGCTTCTTCCATATGTATCACATGTTCATGATGAAATTTAGGTCTTGTATAACCATTTTCACTTGATATTTCAGCTAATGCATATAATGCGTCAATTGTAGATAATGCATTAGATACATCATGCAGTTTTGGTAAATATACTTTAATCTGATTTAATAAATTTTGAAATAATTCTGCTTCTAGGCGAATACTTCTTTCCTGTGCATGTACAATTGCATCTTCTTTTTCTTTTAATTCTTCTGTAATAAATCTTTCTGCATTTGTAAGTGTCTGTTTTCTTACATAACCAAATTCTTCTTTAATAGCGGATAGATTTGCCTTTGTGACTTCAATATAATAACCAAAAACACGATTATATCCGATCTTTAATGATTTTACCCCTGTACGTTCACGTTCTTTATTTTCTAACTCAAGAATCCAATTTTTCCCGCTCTTCCCAATTTCACGCACTTGATCCAATTCTTCATTATATCCTTCAACAAACACGCCGCCATCCTTTAAAGTTAATGGAGGATTCTCTACTATAGCTCCTTGTATCATTTCATATAAAGACTGACATGGATCAATTTTCTGAAATTCTTTATATGCACTACAGCCTTTAAAAGAGTCAAATATCTGTGGAGTATGTTCCAAAGTTTTAATTAATCGTAAAATATCTCTTGGATTGGCAGATCCATAAGCAACTCTTGCGCTTAATCTTTCTAAATCATATACATAACCTAAATGCTCTCTTAATTCATCTTTCGTAATGAAGTTATCATTTAGAAATTCAATCGCATCCAAACGTTTATTGATAGCATTAACATCCATAAGCGGATATTCAATCCATTTTTTCAATAACCGTGAACCCATAGAACTTCTGCATTTATCTAAAAAGCTCCACAAAGTCTGAGAACGTGATCCATTACGAATAGAAGAAGTTAATTCTAAATTTTGTTTTGTATTAAAATCCATCTGTAAAAATTCATTTTCATATATCATAACAATAGGATTTAGATGTGCCATATTTCGTTTCTGTGTTTCATCTAAATAATTTGTTAGGATACCAAAAGCAGTTTCAATTCGATCATCTTTAATTCCATTCAATAAATGCAGATATTCTTCTTTTAAAACCGCATCGTTATGATATGATACCGTAATTGTTTCCATTTCTTCGATCATTTTAATAATCTTTTTATCAAATTTCTCTTGAACAACAATTTCTCTTACATTATTTCCTAAAAGAACTTTTTGTATTGCCATGACCTGTTTATCAATTAGCTGAGCTTGTAACTCTCCTGTAGTCATTTCACAAAGAATTACTGCTATACCAAATTGGAAATCATGTAATGAAGCAATATATACGGTATTCTTCTCATCACTTACTTCATCCATAATTGTTCCAGGTGTAACAATCTTAATCACATCTCGTTTAACTAATCCTTTTGCCAAAGATGGATCTTCTAATTGTTCAACAATGGCAACCTTATATCCTTTTTGAATTAATCGCTGTATATAACCATTTGCGGCATGATGAGGAATACCACACATTGGCACTCTTTCTTCTACTCCGGCATTTCTTCCAGTCAATACAAGATCTAATTCACCAGACGCAATTTTCGCATCTTCAAAAAACATTTCATAAAAATCGCCTAAACGATAAAATATAATCGCATCTTCATGTTGTTTCTTCAATTCCAGATAGTGATTCATCATAGGTGTATATTTAGGTTGTTTACTCATTTTATCAACTCCGCTTACTTCTTCGTTTACTTCCAATATTATAGCATAACATCTTTTAATCGTTATCGATAATTCTTTCAAAATCTTAATATTATTTCAGAAAAATATCACATGTGTTCAACATATAAAATATAAACCGTGTTATAATAAATATAACCTTGTCTTTTTTTGGTTTGTTTGGAGTGATGTCAATGAAAGTAGGTTTATCTAAGGCTAAAAGTCCAGATAAGTTTGATTTTGTTTTATGTACATATATGGCATTAATGGCAATCATGAGTATACTTTCTATTTATTCAGCTTATGGGATATTAGGAAAAGATGCCAGCATTGATTATATTATGCGACAGATTATGTGGTATATCGTTGGCTGTATTGCAATTGGGGCAATCATGTATTTAGGAAATGATTCCATGCTGCAGTTTGCGAAAATTGGATATTGGTTTCTATTAGGCTGTTTAGTTGTTTTATTATTAGCAAAAATCTTTATGGCATTAACGGGCAGTAGTAGCTTTTTAGGTATTATAACACCAGTAAATGGAGCTACCTCGTGGTATCAGTTTCCAGCTATCGGTTCCTTCCAGCCTAGTGAATTTATGAAAATCATCTTAATTTTAATTACTGCTGGAATTATTGATGAACACAACAATAATAAGATTACCGATTCATATGAAATGGATTTCTCTTTATTCTTAGAAGTAGCAAAATGGGCGCTACCACCTATGTTGTTAATTCTAGTACAGCCAGATACTGGAGTTGTATTAATTATTGCGATTTCTCTATTCGCAATGATAGTTTGTTCTGGTATCAAACGAGAATGGTTTTTATTGATTGGTATATTAATTTTTGTAGTCTTAGCTTTATTCTTTTATATGTATTTCTACCATTTTGATTTATTAAGTAAATTAATAGGCGGAGAAGGAGGATATAAGTTAAGCAGAATCTCCGCATGGTTAAATCCAGAATCAGATATCAATGGAGAAGGTCATCAATTGTATATGGCATTATTAGCACTAGGTTCCGCTGGTTTAACAGGTCATGGTATGGGTGCAGAATTAGTTAGTATCCCTGAGGCTCAGACAGACTTTATCTTTGCAGTTGCAGGTCAAACCTGGGGATTACTAGGAACATTATTTATTGTTGCTTTATGCTTAGGCTTAGATATTCATCTTTGCAGAGTTGCCTCAAATTCAAAAAATATGTTTGAGAAATATTTTATCATAGGAATATTAGGTATGTTATTGTATCAGCAGGTTCAGAATATTGGTATGATCATAGGGTTACTTCCAATTACAGGTATCACGTTACCATTGATATCTTATGGTGGTTCATCCTTATTATCTTATATGATTGCTTTCGGTATAATATTTAATGCCAGTGCAAAAGCAAAGAAGCTATCAGACTATATATATGAATAAAGATCTACATTGCGTAGGTCTTTTATTATACTAAAATGTACATGTTATTCCAAAAAGCTACATCTTATACATGAACTATTGACTTATGTATTTTTATATAATATAAGGAAATGGTAGAATGTAGATTATTTCTCATCTCTACATTTAAGTTCCAAAATAAAGAAAGAGATATGTAATCTTTGAGAATAGCCTACTCAAAAACCCTTTCCCTTATTCTATATACAATACTTTCGGAATAAGAGTATCTCTTTACTTTTTGGAACTTGTTAGATATTTAATCAGAAAGGTGGTAATAATATGTTAGCTATTATAATTTATGCAATCATCCTATTCTTATTATGGTTATGGATATCTAGCGTAAAAGATGAGTTAAAAAAGACTAATGACCTATTGTCAGAGATAAATAAGAAACTTGATGAAAAACATTAACATCTATTTTTCAACACAATGAAATCATCTTTAAATAGAAATTATAATAGAAAAGAAAGAGATTACTTCACTACCTTATATAACATGAGGTACAGTGAAATAATCTCTTTTACTTTATCTTTCCTTTAATTTTGATAACATATCACGATCTAAGCGACGTGCAAATTCTGCCATCAATAGTACTGTCTGCCAGTAATCTTTACGATGTACAATTAAGCGATGAGAATGCATGTAGCGTGTTGGAATAGAAAGTGTTAAAGATACTACTCCATCGTGCGCTTTATGGATATTATCTGCATCAGTTCCACCAACTGTCATCATATCGTAATTGATATCTAATCCTAAATCTTTACAGATTTTTTCCATTTCATATAAGAAATTTTTATTACCAATGATACCAGCATCCATTACACTTAGTATAACACCTTTACCAAGTCCATTCTTACCTTTATCCATTGGAGTATCCATACTTGTTGTCACATCTAAAGCAATCGCAACATCAGGATGAATCATATTAGCTGCAGTACGAGCCCCACGAAGACCAACTTCTTCTTGTACAGTCCCTACACCATATAAGTTACAATGATGTGGTTTATTGTCTGCTTTTAATAATCGCATAACATCTACGACCATTGCTGCACACAAACGATCATCCCAAGCTTTTCCCATTAGATAATTTGGATTATTCATAACAGTAAATTTAGTATCTGGTGTAATCATATCTCCAATCTGAATACCTAGTTCATAGATTTCTTCTGCACTATCAACACCCATATCTAAAAACAAATCTAAAGGATGGATTACTTTTTCTTTAACTTCCTTTGATAATCCATGAGGAGCACTTGAACCTACTACCCCTTGATAACGTTTCCCTTCTTTTGTTGTGACAACTAGTGTCTGACTAGGTAATACATGTCCCCACCAGCCACCAACTGGCAACATTCTTATATATCCTTGAGGATCAATTTCTCTTACCAAAAATCCTACTTCATCCATGTGTCCTGCTATCATCAATTTGACACCATCTGGATCTCCTTTTTGAATACCTACGATAGATCCTAAATTATCATAAGTTATTTCATCCGCATATGGAGACATCCATTTTTTCATCACACGGCTAACTTCTTTTTCATTTCCGCTAATCCCATGAGCTTCACTGAATTCCTCCAGCATTTTTAAATTTATATCACCAATAACTTCTTTTGTCATATGTTATACCTCTTATCGGTTATATTCCTTAAATTCATCAATTTTAGTAGATGTTAAACCTTTGATTACTTCTACAGCAGATTGTTTAGCACATTTATAATCATGCAAATCAATTTCTGCATTACCAGTATGTGTATTTCTTGCACATATTCCTACATGTAATGTTGGACAGCCCGCGAATAATTTATGTACCCAAGCCGCATCAGTTAAACTCATTGAATAATAGTACTGATAATCAATTTTATTATTTTCACAAACAGATACTAATTCGTTTAATAAACCACGATTTGGCATCATTCCTTTATCATAGTAGCGTACTAATACACCTTTACCTAACTGCCCAACAGCATTTGATTTTCCATTATAATCATCTGCAGTACCACCATCTAATACAATACCTAAATCCGGATGAATTAAACCTGTTGCAGTTGTACCGCCACGTTGTCCTACTTCTTCCATAACGCTAGCACCTACATATAAATCAAAATCAAAGTTCACATCTTTAACAGCTTCCAAGATTTCAATTGCTAAGGCACATCCAAAACGACTATCTATTGCTTTTGCGATTGCTCTATTTCCTAATGTAATAAAGCTTCCATCTAATACAGCGCTGTCGCCAACCATGATACCTAGATTAGAAACTTCATCTTTATTACTTACACCAAAATCAATTTTCATATTTTTTCCATTTGATTTGGATGCACTTTCTTCATCTGCTACAATAATTCCAAATACTTCACCAGTTCTAGTTTTTACACGAACACGGCTACCATATAATGCAGCATCACTTACAGATCCAATTTTAATAAAGCTGGCAAGTCCATTATCACTAATTTCTGTTAACATAAATCCAACTTCATCCATATGTGCACAAACCATTACACGTTTTGCATTTTCTTTGCCACATTTCTTTACCGCAAATACAGATCCTAAATTATCATATACAATTTCATCACATAAGTTTTCTAAGTGTTGCTTCATCTTACGAGATACTTCTTTTTCATCTCCTGAGATACCTACAACTTGTGTCAATTCTTCTAATAAATTAATACTATTCTGATTCATATTATTCATCCTTTCCTACTCTTTTATTATAGTACTTTTACTACACGCATTTACGAACATTTTTTCCTAGAAGTAGGAAAATCAAGATATAGTAATAAATAACTGGTACAGTTAACTTTTCAATTCATTAATAAGATTGATAGAATAAAAAAGAGAGATAACTCTTTTAAATAGAATTATCTCTAATTTACATTTCTTATTTATATGCGTGCTGTGCAATAAATTCAGATGTATCTTTTTTATCTACAAGAAGTCTTGCGAACTGACACATTTCACTTAATGCTTCATTTAATCCAGTTCCACCTTTTTTAGGCATCTGTAGAATTGTTACTTTATCCTTATATTCTGCAATTGCTTCTTCACATTCTTTTGACATTATAGCAAATGCAGGAATGTCAGTGTGTTCATTAATAGTCAAAGCTGTTTTAGCTGCCATTAATCCATATCCGGGATAGTTAAAGCAAGGTCCGCAGATTACTACATCTGGTTTGAATTTTTTTGCCATTGCGGCAAATTTCTTAGCATTCAGTTCTGGATCTTCTTTAAATGTTCCATCGCCACACCATAAAGTTGCGATTACTTTTCCATCATTTTGTTCCAAGAAACGCTCAAACATTCCACAAGATCCTACTGCCATAGGTTTCCCACCCATTGGAAGATCAGGACTTTCTTTTCCTCCTAATCCTGCTTGTGTCTGATCAAAAATCATCATTACTTTCATGTTCTCACTCCTCGTCTATTTATTATTATGCCATAAAAACAGGCGGTTGCAAAGACAGCCTGTTTTTATTTTTATAGATCATCTAAATCTAATGATGCGAAGTCAATTTCATCTTCTTCAGAAGTTGTATTTTCAATAGCAGCTTCATCTTCTAGATATTTTTTATCCAATGTTTTGATAAATGGATAGTAAACTAACATACCTAATATTAGAAGGAATATCTGCCATGCAGAAGCTGTCCAAGAACCTGTAGATAGCCATCCTGAGAATCCGATTGGAGTTGTCCAAGGTAAGTTAACACCTGTTGTTCTTGGGATGATTTCAAATACAGTTGCATAGTATGACAATACTAAGTTCATCATTGGTACAAAGATGAATGGAATAATGATAATTGGGTTTAATACAATTGGTAAACCGAAGATGATTGGTTCGTTAATTCCAAAGAATCCAGGTACAATTGATAAACGTCCAAGTTGTTTAATACGCTTAGATTTACATACAGTTACCATTAAGATTACTAAAGATAGAGTAGAACCTCCACCACCAAAGTTAGTAAAGAAGTTACTGAATGGGTTTGTGAAGATATATGGTAATGCTTCACCAGCTTCAAATGCTAGTAACTGTTTTGCAGTTAATACGTTACCAATGAAGTATACAGAGTTACATACAGCTGGTCCGTTAATTCCGAAGAACCATAAGAATGTACACATGAAAGAGTAAAGTGCGTTAGCTCCTAATGTATCTCCTAAACCTTCAAGTGGTGTCTGTAGAATTGCAACGATGAAATCTTGCATTGTACCAAATTCTGTGAATGAGAATACGATACGAATCAAGAATGCACATGCCATAACGATTGCACTTGGTACTAAAGCAGCGAAAGAATCTGTTACTGCAGGTGGAACACCCTGAGGCATTTTAATTGTCCAACCTTTTTTATAAGCATAACAGAATAGCCATACACCTAAAATCGCACAAATAAGTGCCATGAAGATACCGTTTGGCCCGATATAATCAAATGATAGACCAGATACTGTAGCACCTTCAACTAAAGCACCTTCAGCGTCTGTAGCTGTGTGTGAAGTAGGCATTAAGATAAAGAATGCAACTACTGCAACTGCAGCACCCTGAATTTTATCTCCTCCAAATTCACGTGCCATTGCATAACCTGTACCTAATGCAGTTAATAGACCAGTACAGTTAAATGATGCTCTAGAAACCGCAGTGAACCATCCGGCCCAATCTGGTCCTAGTACACTTGCAATTGCTTCATCCCATCCTGGAATAGGGAAATTCGCAATTAATAGGAAAATTGAACCAACAATCAATAATGGAGTAGTAATTAGAAAGCCATCACGGATTGCAATTAGTACTCTGTTCTTTGTAAGAACATCGGCTAAAGGCATCAAATATTTTTCGAGTTTATCCATAATAATAAAACCTCTCTTTCCTTTCGCTTAAAACTTTACCATAATTTCACACATTGTAAAAATTAAATCATTTCCTATGTCTAGGAAATGATTTCTATGATTTATTCTTAAGCGTGGAACGCTTCTCCCTGCTGTTCCTCTTTATTACTGATTTCACATGTACCGGCAATATAATCATGGATCATTTTTCTTGATGTACTTGCCATCCCCATTAAGATTGATATTGCACTAATAATACCAAAAAGATAAACTGCCATATCCATAACATTTACTCCTGTTGCAATAGATACGATTTGACGTAAATAACTGGAACTATTGGCAATATATCCTTCTATCAGCATAACACCGATTACTTCTCTTTTAATAATTGTCCAAAAGTCTACATTACTGCCATCTTTTTTAACAACCTTTATTTTCATGATACGTTTACCAAATGTTTGTCCTTTGTATACAAATAATTCTAAAACAACAAAGTAACCTATGTAGAAAACAATACCAAGTATACCCGCTAATATCGCCATATTTGTTGGCAGTGTTGATAAATCCTGAGATACATCTGTTGTATGCTTAACAAACGAATTAATTAACACAATTGGAATTCCTGCAACCATAGTCGCAATATACCAGTCAATAAAATAAGCAATCAGACGAGAAAAGTTATTGATTTTTCCTTCTCCTAATTTAATTCCTGCTCGAAATGATTTTGTATTTTTCATAAGTACCTCTCTTTATTCTATTATCTTTGCGATAAATTCTTCATAACTTTGTGTCTCTAATAATGAAGCAAAATGATTAGCATCATTAATCATATTACTTAGCCAAGAGAAAAACATCTTTAATATATTGGATTGTTCCTCATTAGTTGCTAACAACATTACCATCTTAACTTCAAAATCTCCCCATTGAATTGGTTTCTTTAAGAATGCAACCGAGATAGAAGGTCGAATACTTGCGACATTTAATGAATGTGGCACTGCAAAAGAATATACAAAACTTGTAGCTGCCATCTTTTCTCTTTGTAATACAGATTGTTTAAAGCCCTCATTACAATAACCTAGTTCTTCTAAACGATCACACATATAAGTTATAACTTCTTCTGGAGTCTGTAAATCTAAGTCGTAATAGAAAGTCTTTTTTTCAATTAGTTTCACTAAGCTTTCTTCGAATTCCTTACGGAAACGTTTTTTATCCAATAAATTTAATGTCTGAAATATCTTACTCTCATCCTCATTATTTAGAAACAATGATATTTGTATAGTAGGTATTTCCAAATTATGCTTTAGCTGTAAAGTTGTTAGGATAATATCGGGTTTTATATTTTTTATGCTTTTCTCTTCAAAAAAGCTGACACAGTCTACAATATCCATACGTTCAGAGAATAGATTTTCAATCTTTTTTACACAAAGATTACTTAAAGCCTGATCAATTGGATAGATCATAACAGCTCGATATTTACTATGAGTATTGTATCTTTCGTATGCAGCTCCTAGATGTAGTGCTAAAAATCCTAATTCATTTTCAGAGATATCCATTTTAAGTTCTTGTTCTAATAGTTCTCCTACTCTTATTGCCAATTCAAATACTAGCGGGTATTTTCTTTTTAGTTCCTGCAAATAGATATTTGAAATGTTTATATTTTTATTTCTTCTTTCAATTAAGCCTTGGAGATGTACAGCTAATCCACTTTTTAAATCTGTATCTTTAGAGAAATCAATATCAAAATTATTACGTATATTTTCAATGATTTCATCAACTAACATATCTACATTTAGATTTTTTTTATAGGAGTTAACTAGGTCATTCGATAAAGTAACTGATCTTTTTCCCATTAATTGCATAGCAAGTAGTTTAACTTCATCATCCACAACTTCAATACGTATTCTTTTTGATAAACGTTCAAAGAATTCTTTCGCAATCAAATACTCTTTATGTTCCTGTAATTGTGGAATAGATCTGGAAGTCTCAATATAATTGTATCTTAGCATACGTTCTACAGCTATTCCTACATGGATCATTAACATCGGCATAGACATTTCTCTAACATGATAATTATAATGATTTAAAACATCTTCTAATTCTTTCTTTACTTTCAGCAAATCAAAGTCTTGAAACATACTTGATAATCTATTCAGATTTAAGAAATTACCTTGTGTTTCCTGTGATAACAGTTCTTTATACAGCTGCCGTTTACTTTGCTCACTGCCTTCCAGATGAATATAATTACGAGAACGAACTAGTTTTATATCATCATAAGGTTCTAACATCTTCTTTATTCGTTTTATATCATTATCAATAGAGTAACCGCTAATAAATACCTGATCTTGTAAATCTAATAAGTTAATTTCACTTTTTTCAAACATTAGTTCCTGAATGATATAAATACATCTTTCTTCTGGTGTTTGAGGTATTACCGTATTTAATTCAATAGGCAATGTAACTAACACTTCCTGATTTATACGATAACCACTTCTTAAGTTAGATTCAATCAATGTCTTATTATAATATCGATTAATGGTATCAATATCACTTCGTATCGTACGATCCGATACATTCATCAAACGAGATATTTCTTTTCCTGTTATCCAACTCTTAGAATCATCTAATAAAAGAATTATCTTTTCTTGGCGCTTATTTAGCATAAAAACACCTTCCTTTATCTTATATTTTACTATAATTTATTTCTTTTGTATTTTTTACCATTTCCTAATATTAGGAAATGGAACTTTTGTTCCGAATGTTAGGAAGTAGTCTTACATAATAAATTCATTATTTTTCCTATAATGGATATGCATTATAAGGGGGTCATCTGATGGCTAAGAAAATAAAAGATCTTCAAAAAATAAGATCGATACGTTTTATTATATCTATTATTATGATTGTCGCAAGTAGTCTGTTGCAGGTTTATGTAATAAATGTATTTATGGAACCGTGTAATCTATTATCTAGTGGATTTACAGGTGTAGCGATTTTATTAAATAAAATTAGTAATTTATTTGGTTTTGATTTTTCTACTTCTCTTGGAATTCTAGTTCTAAACATTCCGGCAGCTTTACTTGCCTATAAGAATGTTTCTCATAGATTCACTTTATTAAGTTGTATTCAATTCATACTAACATCATTCTTCCTTAAAATTTTGGATTACGCTCCTTTATTTAATGATTTGACATTGAATGTACTATTTGGCGGTTTCCTATATGGTATGAGTATTGTACTAGCATTACGTGCTGATGGTTCTACTGGTGGTACTGATTTTATTGCCCTATATGTTTCAAATAAAATCCATAAAAGTATTTGGGACTATGTATTTATCTTTAACTGTTGTATGTTAATTATATTTGGCTATCTATTTGGTTGGGTCCATGCTGGTTATTCTATTATTTTCCAGTTAATATCCACAAGAACAATTTCCAGCTTCTATCATCGTTATTCTCAAATAACAGTTGAAATTACTACCAACGACCCTGAAGTTGTAACAGAAGCATTCATAAATAATTTTCGACATGGAATGAGTGTTGTCAGTGCTTATGGAGGATATAGTAAAAAACGTTTCTTTATTTGTAAAACTGTTGTAAGCAGCTATGAAGTAAGAGATGTTGTAGACTGTATCCGAAGTGCAAAACCAGATGTTTTAATTAATACATATAGTACCATGAATTTCTATGGTAAGTTCTATCAAAAACCGATTGATTAAAAGAGATACTAATCTCTTTTTTCTTTTTCTTATTAATAAGTATAATTAAAAATATAAAAAAGCTTGTATAATAATAGCATATAAGGAAGGTCAGTTATATGAAGAAAGAAAAAGAGATAAAAATAATATTAAAAAACATATATAATTTATTAGACTGGAAACAAAAAAGAAATTTTATTTTTATAATTTTTATTATGATTATATCTGCCTTTTTATCGCAAATAACTCCAAAAGCTATTGGATGGATTACAGATGAAATATTAAAACAAAGCGAAATAAATTTTTTTCATGTAATTCCTATTCTACTTCTTATTTTAATAGTTAATGTAGGTAATGAACTTATGATCATACTACGTAGAATAATGGTTGAAGACACTGCGACTAAAACAGAACAAAAAGCTAGAGGAATTGTAATTTCATCTTTATTAAAAGCTCCATTACTATATTTTAAAGAGAATATGACCGGAAATATACATGGTCGTTTAAACCGTTGTCTTGAAGGTACAATTAAGTTAGAAAAACTTTTATTTATGGATTTTGCTCCTGCAATCTTTAATAGTATTGCCGCAATTGTAGTAATTTTTACTACCTTGCCTATTATTCTAGCTTTGCCAATGCTTTTGGTTATTCCTATAGGAATTGCCATAGTCTTTCGCCAAATTAGTACACAAAAAGGTATTCGAGTTGAACTATTAGAAACAAAATCAGAAATGGATGGATCAATTGTTGAATTACTAAATGGAATTGAAGTCATAAGAATGATAGATAGTGTTTCACTAGAAGAAAATCGCTTTGATAAAAAATCTGAATATCTAAGAAATAAAGAAATGAAACACCATATACAAATGGCCAAATATGATAGTTTAAAATTTTTAAACGAAGTATTCTTTACAATATTTATGATTGGCACATCTGCCTATCTTGCGACAAAAGGATATATTAGCGTAGGCGCTGTTTTAACATCTTATTTATGTTTCTCTCAGTTAATAACCCCATTGGAAGAATTACATAGAATTTTAGATGAACTATCTGAAAGTATGGTACTTGCTGAAGATTTTTTCAAAATGACTTCCATTACTCCAGATTTTTCTTATTCTATTAATAAACTGGATTCACAATTAACATATACTCCCTCTTTATTAGATATAGTTAACCTTTCATTTTCTTATAATCATAAAGATTATATACTAAAAAATATAAACATATCTCTTCAAAAAGGTACCTTTTTAGGTATTGCTGGACCAAGTGGTTGTGGGAAATCATCTTTTATTAAAGCAATATGTAGATTAGAACCATTTGAAGGTGAGATTTATATGGAAGGAATGCCTATTTCTTCCTTATCAAGAAAAGAAATTTCTCAGTTTATTTCTTTAGTTCCTCAAAATCCTTTTATTATCGCAGGTACTATTTATGAAAACATTTGTTATGGATTAGACTACAAACCAAATGAAAGAGAAATTATTACCGCAATACAAAAGGCTTATTTAACAGATTTTATTGCTTCACTTCCTAACAGTTTAGATACACTTGTTTCCGAAGGAGGAAGTAATTTATCTGGAGGACAAAAACAACGTATTGCACTTGCAAGAATTTTTTTAAGAAAACCTAAAATACTAATTTTAGATGAAGCATCATCTGCATTAGATAATACTTCTGAAAGATATATTCAAAATGAAATAGAAAAATTAAATATTGAATATAACATGACTATTATTTCTATAGCTCATCGATTAACTACCTTAAAAAACTGCGATAAGATTATTGTTATGAATGAAGGTAAGATTATTCAAGAAGGTAAATACGATAATTTAATTCAAACACCTGGTATATTTAGTGATATGTATTATGGAAAGATTAAGTAAAAAAAACCCTAACTGGGTTTTTTTATAAATAATCTTTCATAAACTTATATGCATTTTCGTAACAGATTTTTCGAATTTCCTCTTTGGTAAATCCATTTTTCTCTAATGCAATCGCAATATTACCGATTTCTGTGATATCTTTAATTCCTATAACATTACTTTCTTCCATACCTTCTATATAATCCATGAAATCAAATCCTAATGCTATATGTTCTACTCCAATATGATTTTTAAGATATTTTATAACTTCAATATAGTCTTGAAGTGTAGCTTTATCTTCTTTTTTCTTTACAAACCAACGAACACAGATAGCACCTACTAAACCTTTTTTATCTTTAATAACCTGTAATTGTGGATCACTTAAATTACGATAATGATTATATAAAGCTTTCACATTACTATGAGAAGCTATAATAGGTTCTTCACTTGCTCTTGCAATATCATAAAAGTTCCATTCGCAACAATGACTAGTGTCAATTGCCATATGTAATCGATTCATTTCTTTAATTACTTGAATTCCCTTTTCTGTTAAAGGTTTATTTCCTTTTTTAGCTCCGAGTGCTAGCTCATTTTCATCATTCCAGCATAAAGAACCTAAACGAACATGATGTGCATATAACCATTTAACCTTTTCTTCAACGTTTTCTTTGATGCCGCACATTCCTTCTACCGCAAGGAATACCTGTATTTCTTTATCATCTTGAAAAGAGAAATATTTACTTTCCTGAATTTTATTTTCTGCATATAAAATGGTTTCCTGCATACAACGCCAATCCTCACTGCCACTAAAACAACAGACAATTGTGGAAAATTTCATATTTCCTTTCTTAAATCGAGGATAATGAAAATTATCTAAACGATTAGGTTCCGTATCTTTATGTTCATAAATATCATTACCAATATCATCATGTAAATTTGAAAAAATCATAAATTACTCCTTTCCTGCCAAAGATAAAAATTCTTTCATTTGATCCACAATAGATTGTAAACTTTGTTTCCAAAATTTGTCAGTAGTTAAATCAATACCAGCAATTGCTGCCACATCTTCTACTGTATTTGTTGTGGTTGCTTGAAGAAGTGCTTCATATTTTGGAATAAATGAAGACCCTTCTTCTTTGTATTTAGCATATAATCCTCTTGAAAATAATGCTCCAAATGTATATGGAAAGTTATAATAAGCAATATCCGGAATATAGTAATGTACTTTTGTAATCCAACGATATGGATGTAAATAATTAGGATCTAAACCATCTCCAAAAGATTTTAATAATGCTTTCTTCATTAATTCACATAATTGAGAAACATTTAAAAATCCTTTTTCTACATGTTCAAAAACTGATTTTTCAAATTGAAAACGTGCATAAATATCTAATATATTTTGACATAATGCAGATAATTGAGTATCAATTACTAATACACGATTATGTTCATTCATATCTGCTGCTAAGGCATTGTATATTATATTTTCATTAAATGTACTAGCTGTTTCTGCTAGAGGCATACAATAATCTCTATTTAAAATTGGCTGATTTTCTATCATCATTCCATGAAATGCATGACCCAGCTCATGAGCTACTGTTACTATATCACTTAAAGTATTATTATAGTTAGTAATCATTCTGCTTTCTTTGATCCAGCCTAAATTTTCACAGAATGCACCTGGCTGTTTTCCTTGTCTTGTAGGATAATCAATCCAGTCTTCATTAAATGCTCGTTTAACCATTTGATATAAATTATCACTGACTGGCTTAAAGTGTTTTAATATATATTCATTACACTCTTCAATAGAGAAATTAAAATCACATTCTCCTAATGTTGCATAAATTTCATACCATGGAAGGCCGTGATCATAACCTAATAATTTGGCCTTTTTCTTTAAATATGTTCGAAACATTGGTAAGTAACTTTCTATGCTTTCCATCATGACATCTAATGTTTTCTTATTCATACGACTATCTATTAACATTTTTTCCAATGGATCTTTATATCCACGTAATCTTGCCTCTCTCAATTGCTGACTTTTAATTGCACTGATTGCGAATGATAATGGCTCTGCAATAGCTTCATAGGCTTTTAATTCCGCAAGAAATGCTTCCTTTCTTACTTCACTAGAAGTATCATGACACATATTTTTTACTTTTGTTAGTGGCAGGCTTTTTCCTCTAAATTCAGCTTTTGCATTTCCTGTTAAAGCATAATACATATCAGAAAAAGCTTTTAAGCTCGTTGGATAAACCATAGATAAGATTTGTTCTTGCTTATCATTTAGGTCATACTTACGTTTTTGAATTTTTTCATTTAAAATAAATTTATAACTATTTGCTTTTTCATTTTTTTCTATTAATTCTTTTAAATTATCAATATCTAATATTATATTCCATAATATTGATTCATAATAGCTAATATCAGCACATAGATTATTTACAGTATATGACCATACACTATTTTGTTCATCATTTGAATCAACACTTAATCTTAATTGTGTATACATTTTTAAACGATAAGTATAATCGCGTATTTGTTCAAGAAGAGATAGCGCTTTATATAATTTCACTTCATCTTCCTCTTCCTTTAGAGTCTGGCATACATTAGATAATGCACACTTCCATTCTTTTAACTTCTCTATACCATCAAGGAAGTTAGGATCATCATAGCCTTTATACAACGCATCTAAGTTCCATTCATAATTTTTCATATTTTCCCTCTTTTCTTTTTAATTGTATTTTTATTATAATAAAGATAGGTATATAAATTAGTTGATTTATTTCCTACATATAGGAAAGTTAGAACCATTATTTCCTAACACTAGGAAATTCAGTTGAATGAAAACTTTTTTTAAATATTGTAAAATTACAGTGAAAGGTATAAGGAGGGAACAAAATGGAAGGATTGGAAATGATTAGTTTCCAGATAATCTCTTGCGTTGGTTCTGCAAAATCAATGTACATTGAAGCAGCTATGGCTGCTCAGAATTATGATTTTGAAAAAGCGGAATCACTTATCAAAGAAGGCGAAGAGATTTTTCTTAAAGGTCATGAGGCACACGCATCACTTATTCAAAAAGAAGCGAGTGGAGAACCTGTTACACCAAATATATTATTGATGCATGCAGAAGATCAGTTAATGGCTGCAGAAAATTTCAAAGCTTTTGCGGAACAACAGATTATAATATTTAAAAAGTTTCAAGTCCTAGAAAACAAATAAGGAGGTACTATAACATGAAACGAATTTATTTATTTTGCGACAACGGTATGTCTACAAGTATGATGGCTCAGCGTATGCAGGAAGTAGCTGATAAAAACAAACTTCCTATTGAATGTAAAGCATTCTCTTACAAGAAAATTCAGGACATTATTGAATCAACACCTTTAGATTGTATTCTAATTGGTCCACAGACAAAATTCCTTTATAATGAAATTAACGAAAAATATGGAGACAAAATTCCTGTAGCTGTTATTGATGCAGGTGATTATGGAATGATGGACGCAGAAAAAGTATTGAAAAAAGCAATCGTCCAGATGAAAAAGTTCAAAAACAACTAAAATCGCTGGATAGGCGATTTTTCTTATTTTATAAAACAAGAATATAAAAACGCATATAGGAGGAATACAATGTTTGGAATTATAGCAACATGGAGAATGGCTTTAGAAGGTATAACTGAAGCAAATGAAATGTTAAAAGAAGGTGCATCTGCTGGTGATGCTATTGAAACAGCAGTTCGTGCAGTTGAAAATTTTGAATTTTATAAAAGTGTTGGTTATGGCGGACTTCCTAATGAAGAAATGGAAGTTGAATTAGATGCTGCATTCATGGATGGCGATACTCTTGATATTGGATGTATTGGAGCTATTAAGGATTATGCAAATCCTGTAAGTATTGCACGTGCTTTATCAAAAGAACCTGTAAATAACTTCTTAGTTGGAGCTGGTGCTGAAAAATATGCTCACCGTAATGGATTTGAACGTAAAAACATGTTAACAGAACGTGCAAAAATTCATTATCACAATAGAGTAAAAGAGTCTAAAGATTTAGAATTAAAACCATATTCTGGACATGACACTGTTGGTATGGTTTGTGTAGATCAAGGTGCTCATATGACTGCTGCTACAAGTACTAGTGGTTTATTTATGAAACGTGCTGGTCGAGTAGGAGATTCACCAGTATCAGGATCAGGATTCTATGTTGATTCTGAAGTAGGTGGTGCTAGTGCCACTGGTCTGGGAGAAGATGTAATGAAAGGCTGTGTTTCCTATGAAATCGTACGTTTAATGAAAGAAGGAAAAACGCCACAGGAAGCTTGTGATATTGCAGTTACTAATTTTGACAAAGAATTGAAAAAACGTCGCGGTAAAGCTGGTGATATGTCTTTAATCGCAATGAATAATAAAGGTGAATGGGGTGTCGCAACAAATATTCAGGGATTCTCTTTCGCTGTAGCTACTGAAAAAGAAAAACCTACTGTTTATTTAGTTAAGTTTGATGATGAAGGTAAACAATATTTTGAAGTCGCAAGTGAAGAATGGATGGAAAACTACATGAAAACAAGAACTGCTCCTCTTGTTCGTAAATAATGAGGCTTTTATGGAAGAAAAACTATTAAATAAAATTGATGAAATATCAGATTTTATGATTGAAGGTATTAAACAGATTGTACGTATTGATAGTGTACAATCTGAACCAAAGCCAGATATGCCATTTGGCGAAGGTGTTAATACTGCATTAGAAGAAACATTAAAACTTGCGCAACAATTAGGATTTGAAATAGAAAACGTTGATCATAAAGTTGGTATTGCAAAATATGGAAAAGGTGATGATAGTAATTATATTGGAATCATCGGTCATCTTGACGTAGTACCTACAGGTGATGGATGGAATCACCCTCCATTCTCTGCTTACGAAGAAAATGGTAGAATATATGCTCGTGGGATTCTGGATAATAAAGGTCCTATCCTTTCTTGCCTATATGCTTTATATGCAATAAAAGAATTAGGTATTCAATTAAAGAAACCTGTTTGGATTTTATTTGGCACAAATGAAGAAACTGGTTTTGAAGATTTAACTCATTATCTTACAGTTAAAAAACCTCCTGTTATGGGATGGACACCTGACTGTAAATATCCTGTTGTTTATGCAGAAAGAGGAAGATGCTGTTATCGAGTAAGTTCTTCTTATGAATATAAAAAAGAATTTAATACATTTGTCAATGAATACCTTTTATCTAGTAATGACCACGCAGATCGTTTAGGTCTAGATGTTCATGATGAAGAATTTGGACAAATGCAATTACGTGGTAGAAGCCTAGCAGATAGTGAAGATGATTTAGCTTTCGAATTTGTATTATCTTATCCTGCTGTTATCACAAATACAGAAATAGAAAAACAAATTCGTACTAAATTAAGCGAACACCTGCAATTAACATGCGTTCAGAATTATGACCCTGTTCGTTTTGAAAAAGATTGTTTCTTATGTCGTACCCTACAAGATACTTATGAAAAAGTAACAGGTATGGATGGAACTCCAGTAACTACAACTGGTGGAACATATGCAAAATTAATGCCAAATATTGTCCCATTTGGCCCTAGTTTTCCAGGACAGAAAGGAATTGCCCACTTACCTAATGAATGGATGGATCGTAAAGATATTATCACAAATGCAAAAATCTATGCATTAAGTATACTTAGAGTGGCAAACGGTAATGAAAATGAATAAAATTGTAGAAATTTGTACAGGAAGTTATCAAGATTGTTTAGCTGCTGAAAAAGGCGGAGCTAGCAGAGTTGAATTAAATAGTGCATTAAGTGTTGGAGGCTTAACTCCAAGTCTAGCAACTTTACGAAAAGTTAAAAGAGACACATCATTAAATGTAGTTTGTATGGTACGTCCTAGAGCTGCAGGATTCTGTTATGATGATATTGATACAGATACAATGATGGAAGATGCACGTATCTTATTAGAAAATGGAGCAGATGGTATTGCCTTTGGATTCTTAAATGAAGATTTCACTATTCATACAGATAAAACAAAGAAAATGGTAGATTTAATTCATTCATATAATAAAACAGCCGTATTCCATAGAGCTTATGATGTATGTAAAGATCCATATAAAGCTATAGAGGATTTAATTCAATGTGGAGTTGATCGATTACTTACAAGTGGTTTAGAAGCTAAAGCAATTGATGGTACTGAATTATTACATGAGCTACAGAATAAATATGGAAATGATATACAAATTCTTGCAGGTAGTGGAGTAAATGCAAAGAATGCTAATAAATTAATTGAAGAAACTGGACTTTACCAAGTACACTCATCATGTAAATCTTACTACAATGATCCAACAACTAAATCTGAAAAAGTAAGTTATGCTTATCTATCAGGTGAACATATTTGTGATTATGATATTGTTGATGCAAATTTAGTTAAAAATCTTGTTGAGGTAGTTGAAAAATGAAAGTATTAATGGGTTACTTTTCTTCAGAGTCAAATGCACATGTTAATGCACAAATGACTTATGATGAGTATATTTATAAATCTGGTGAAGATTTATTAGATAGTATGCGAGTTAGAGATATTTTTGAAGATGCTGGTATTACTCCGATTCCTTCTTTTATGGCAGTTGGTCATCCTGGCGGTTTAGTAGCATCAGATGCCTTTGAATTTATTTCTTCGCGTATCATTAAAGGGGTAAAAGATCATCTTCATGAAATTGACGGTATATTTCTATTCCTTCATGGTGCTAGTAATGTTATTGGCTTAGAAGGTGGTTCTGGTGAGCATTATATTGTACGTGAAATCCGTAAATTAACTGGACCTTATTTACCTATTGCAGTTGTTATGGATCCACACGGCAATTTATCATCTGAGTTTGTTAATAATTGTCAGATAATCCGTTGTTATAGAGAATCTCCTCATACAGATATAAGAGAAACTTATCGTTTTGTAGCTCATCGCTTTGTTGAGTTACTACAAAACCGTCGTAACATTCATCCTGTTTATCGTAAACTACCATTATTATTAGGTGGTGAAAGATGCTGTTCATGGGATGAGCCAATGATTTCAATAAATAAATTATTAAATGAAATTGAATCTGATGAACGCATTATGAGCTGCTCTTATCATATTGGATATTTAAGACACGATAATGATAAATGCGGTGCTGGTGTCATTGTTGTTCCTAATAGTGAAAAAGACGTAGATTATGCAAATGAAATGGCAGATAAGATTGCCAAGTTCGCAGTTGATCATCGTCATGATTTCCACTATACTGGCGTATGGGGAGAATCTGAAGAAGCACTTCAGAAAGTTATGGAACACAAAGAAAGCCCTGTATTCCTAACAGATTCAGGTGATAACTGTGGTGCAGGTGCTACTGGTTATAGTAACTTTGTATTACGTCAAATCATGAATTGGAACAAACCTCACAACAAAAAAATATTAGTAAGTGGTATTACTGATCCTAAATCATTTGACTTATTAAAAAAAGAATCAATTGGTAATCATGTGTCCTTTGACTTAGGAATGGATGAAGATGAATTATCTACTCCAGTTCATATTGAAGGTACAATACGTTATATAGGGCATGTATTACCTGAATTTAAAGATAGAGGAACTTATGGTAAAGCAATTACAGTATCTCTTGATAATTATCCAATAGATGTTGTTGTACTAGGTTTATCTTATAGCTATACAGAAATTGAACAATTTGAAGCTAGTAATATTGATTGGAAACAATACGATGTAATTATCGCAAAACAAGGTTATATTTCTCCAGATTTTGCAGAAGTAGGAAAATTTACTATTATGTCACTAACAGATGGCCCTACTAATCAGCGTACAGAACTATTAGATTTCAAAAGAATTATGAGACCTATGTACCCATATGATGATTGGAACGATTAAAACCACCCATTGGTGGTTTTTTTGTGAGCAAATATCATTTTATATACAAAGTATGAGTTCTTTTACAACTAAAAAAGAATCTCCTTTACTATAAGATGGCAGGGCAGCCTCTAAAATAGCAAAGGAGTATTGTCATCAATGACATAAATATTTTAATGTATATATAGTATATTAGTCAATTACTTTTAATCTACTCATTTGGTCTATTAATTTTTAAATTTATATATTATATAAATAATAATATATTTTAATACAAGTTTTTTAATCTTTTTAAATAACTATATTCCCTATATCTAGCGAATTTTACTTTTTTATCTGACATTTGTACATAGATTTCATTCGTGTTCTCTAGAGAATAATTTAAATGATCGTAACATAAAGTTGCTGTATCAAATGTTTTACTTCTCATAGTAATATTTCTAGATGACATCATAATATAGGGATTTCCTAATGAGCGATGTTTAGAATGTTGTATTGCGGTTATTTCTGCCAACTGCATGATAGATAATCCACTATCAATAACTGCTCCTCCTAAGGAGCGATTATATGCTGTAGAACCTGCTTGTGTAGATAAACAAATTCCTGATCCTCTACATGTCTCAAAAAACTCACCATCAACATATATATCCATAATTTGTGATTTAACTATATTTTCTACTCTCATTTCATTTAATGCATAAAATGGTTCTTCTAGGTTGTCTAATTTTATTCTAAGTAATGAAGATTCAAAACATTCAGGTTCTTTATTTAGAATATCATTCAGACATTCATCTAATTCTTCTTCTGTATAATCTGTAAAGAATCCTAATGTACCAGTATGAATTCCAAGAAATTTAATTTTATCTAAACTATTTAAATATTGATGTAAACCATAAAGCATGGTACCATCTCCACCAACACATATTACTAGTTCTGGTTCCTTTTTATCATATATCCAATTTTCTTTCGAAAGTCTATCTTTAATTTTATTTTCTACTGCATGTGATTTCTCATCTTTTTTTGCTACAACTGCATATCTCATTTAGAATCACTTCCTTTTGTCGTAATTATATTGTATCATAAGTAGGTAGGTGATGAAAGATGAATAAAAATATTGAAAAAGAATATAAGATATTAGTAACAAAAGATCAATTTGAAATATTATCTAGGCAATTTGATAATTTAAATTTTATTACACAAATTAACACATACTATGATACAGCAAATATGGATATTAGAAATAATAAAGGTGCTATGCGTATTCGTGAACGTAATGGAAAATATATATTTACACTAAAAATGAAAGACAAAAATATTGATGGACATTATGAATTTGAAATGGAAGTATCTGAAAATAATACTGATGTATTCAAGAACCCAGATATTAAAAATCTTCTTAATTCATATGGAATACATGATGATGTTATTCCACTAACTACGCTAGAAACTAAAAGAGCAGTAATTAATACAGGGGATGCTGAAATATGTTTTGATATTAATTCATACAACGGCATTATCGATTATGAAATAGAATACGAATATATTAAACCTCATGACGGACTTACTATTTTTCAAGAATTATTATCACATGCAAACCTCATTTATAAGAAAAATTCCACATCAAAAATTCAAAGAGCTTTAAATTCTATACATAATTAATATGATTTATTATATTTTATTTATTAATTTTTTCTCTTTCTTATGCATGGGAATTGATAAGTGGAAGGCTATCCATAATTCTTATCGTTTAACTGAGCGCTTTTTACTATGTACTAGTTTTATTGGTGGAAGTATTGGAACACTTCTAGGAATGGTTATATTTCATCATAAAATACGTAAAATTAAATTTTTAAGTTTGGTGCCTTTATTCTTAATTTTAAATTGTATTTATATATGGTTAATTTATCATTAAAGTTTTCCTCATATATAGTAAAATCCACCGATTGGTGGATTTTGTTTTACTACATTTTTTTTCTTCCCTCTATTGCTTTAATTAATGTCAATTCATCTGCGTAATCTAAATGTCCTCCCATTGGTAATCCATGTGCTATTCTTGTGACAGTCACAGGATATTTTTCCAATAGTTTTGATAAATATAATGCTGTTGTTTCTCCTTCTACTGTAGGATTTGTTGCAATGATAATTTCTTCTGTTTGATAATTAATTCGATCTAATAGTGAACTTATATTTATATCTTCTGGAAGTATACCTTTTGAAGTTGATATCACACCATTTAAGACATGATATACTCCTGTATACTCTTTTGTTTTTTCCATTGCGATTACATCTTTAGGACTTTGCACAACACATATAACATTTTGATTTCTTGTATTGTCATCACATATATCACAAGTATCATCTTCAGATAGGTTTCCGCATATCTTACATCTTTTCAATCCATCTTTTATATTTTGGAATGCTTCAATCCATGTATTCATCATTTCCTCATTCCATTCTAATGTTTGAAAAGCATAACGTTCTGCAGTTTTTAATCCTACTCCAGGCAGTCTACGATAACATTCTACTAATGCCTCAAATTTCTTTGGATACATTAAAATCCTCCTGGCATCTTAACTCCACCAGTTATTTTATTCATTGTTGTTTCTTTATCTTTTACTGCTTTTGCCAATGCATCATTAACTGCAGATTTTAACATTTCTTCTAAATCCTCTTTATTTTCTTTTTCTAGTAGTTCCTCGTTAATCGAAATACTTTCTACTTCCATATTTCCTTTAACTGTCACTTTTATTACTCCTCCACCCATTGTAGATTCGTATTCTTTTTGATTAAGTTCATTTTCTACCTTTGACAATTCCTTTTGCATTTTTTGTGCTTGTTTTAATAGTGCTTGCATGTTCATAAGCTATTCCTCCATTACAATAATATTTTCTTTACCAAATAAATCCAATACGATTTCTTCTTGTGTTTTATCTTTTTCTTCTATTTTATTGTTTTCTATAGTTTCTATTTGTATTGGATCTGGTAATGTACCAGCTAACATTCTTTCTTTAAACTCTTGAATCACAATATTTTGTTGTTCTTTTGATATTGCAAATATTTTTTTGTTTTTTTGCATTAGTTCAAAAATAAAGTCATGAAATTCATTTTTAATATCTAATTCATTTATTTCATTAGCAAGAGCCTGATTATCTACACTAACTACAATGTAGTTTTTTCCGCTTCCTACTATTGAACATTTTTTTAATAAGCTAGCATATTTTGCTAGTTTAAAATCCATCATTAATTCTGATATTTTTTTAAACGAAGCCATATCTGAACTTTTTTCTGGTTTATTTGCGCCAGCTAATAAACCTAATATAAATTCATTATCTAATGCTTTTACTTTCTTTTCTAATAACTCATTATTAACTTCATAATTTGCTTTATCATTTACAGTCTGAGATTCATCATATTTAAATTCATATGAGTTATCTGATATATCTAGTTCTGTTTGTTGTTCAAATGTTTCACGTGAAACATTATTCTTTTCTATAGATGCAATTTTACTAGAAACCTCAACAATATTAGTATGTACTGTATTGTTTACACTATTAGAGGTATCTAATAGTTGTAACATACAAACCTCAAAATATGAATTGATATTTGCAGCAGTTCTGTATTTATCATAAGTTTCCATCAAGACATGAATCATTTGAAAACGCTCTTGCGTTGTTCGATTTTCAATAAATACTTTAACATTTTCATCAGATAAGCTATGTAATAAACTAGAATCTTTTGTATAGTCATAGATTATACTTTCCTTTAATATTTCAATTAAATCAAATGTTAATCTTTTTATATCTATACCCTTTTCACACAATTGATTAACTTTTTCAAGAAGCAATTTTGCATTTTTATTGAATATATAATCAAATAAAGTAAGTTTTTCTTGAATAGTTGTAATTCCATATATCTCATTAATATGTTTAATTTTAATATTATTTTGAGCATAAGCAATACATTGATCTAAAATAGATAATGCATCACGTAAGCCACCATCTGAAAGTTGAGCAATTGTTTCAATAACTTCTTCATCACAATTAATATTTTCTTTATCTAAAATAAATTTAATTCTTTCAACAATTTCTTCCTTTGAAACTTTTGTAAAATCAAAACGCTGACATCTTGATATAATTGTTGGTAAAACCTTATGAGGTTCTGTAGTAGCTAGAATGAAGATTACATGTTCTGGTGGTTCCTCTATTGTTTTAAGTAAAGCATTGAAAGCACCAGTGGACATCATATGTACCTCATCAATAATATAAATTTTATATTTACCCTTAATTGGTGCATATTTAACTTTTTCAATAAGATTTCTAACCTCTTCGACACCATTATTACTAGCCGCATCAATTTCAATTATGTCTGGATGGTTACCCTCTTGAACAGCTTTACAGTTATCACATTTAGTACATGGTCTATTATCTTTAGATTCACAATTTATTGTCTTTGCAAAAATTTTAGCTATTGATGTTTTCCCTGTTCCTCTAGGTCCGCAAAATAAATATGCATGAGCAATTTTATTTTGTTCAATTGCATGTTTAAGTGTTTGTACTATATGACTTTGACCGGCAACTTCTTCAAAACTATTAGGTCTATATGTACGATATAATGCTTTATAAGCCATACTTCACCTACTTTCTCTAACATAAATTATACCATGTAGACAATCAATTTCATATAAAAAAAGTAAATACTTTTATATATTCTAGCATTTACTTTTAGATTTATTTTTCCTTTTTTCTTTAAAAAAATCTTTTAATATCTGAGAACATTCTGTTTCTAAGATTCCACTTATAACATTAGGATAATGATTAAAACCTTTTTGTTCGTACATATGAAGTGTACTATCTATACTTCCACCTTTTGGATCTTTAGCTCCATAGATAACATTCTTAATTCTAGATTGTAGTATAGCACCAGCACACATGCAACAAGGTTCTAAAGTTACATACAAATCACAATCTTCTAATCTCCAACTTCCGATTTTTTTACAAGCTTTTTGTATTGCAATTATTTCTGCATGATTTATAGATTGTTGTTTAGTTTCTCTTAAATTATGTCCACGTGCAATTATTTTACTATTATAGACAATTACGCAGCCAATTGGTACTTCATCCTTATTTTTAGCTTTTAAAGCTTCCTTTAAAGCTTCTTTCATAAATTTTTCTTCATTCATAGTTTACCTCAGATATAAAAAAGAGCTACCACACATGATAGAGCTCCCTTAAGGCTGCTTTGTTCCCAATCTGACCTGATTCAGAAGGTACCATTGTAGTAGCTTTTTAATTATAACATAATCCTATAGAATTTCAATATATATTTTAATAAACGTTAAAATATATTGTTTCACGTGGAACAAATCTGAAAAAAATAGCACAAATAATTTGCAATGAGATGAATAGTCATCCATCATAAAGAAATTCATTGTAAATTACAGACATATATTTATAACCTTAAAATATCAAATTATCCCTTAAATAAAGGATAATTTAAGCATTTTAAGAAGAAAAATATAGAGGATTAAAAAAGAAAAAAATGGACTTTATTTAGTAAAAATCCATTTTATATTATATTTTTATTTCTTTGGCATCAAGACTTTAGTTCCACCCATATAAGGCTGTAAAACTTCTGGAATATTAACACTTCCATCTTTATTCAAATTATTTTCTAAGAAGGCAATTAACATGCGTGGAGGAGCTACAACAGTATTATTTAAGGTATGAGCAAAGTATTTACCTTTTTCTCCTTTTACACGAATTCCTAAACGACGAGCCTGAGCATCGGTTAAGTTAGAACAGCTTCCAACTTCAAAATATTTTTTCTGACGAGGACTCCAAGCTTCAACATCAACAGACTTATTTTTTAGATCAGCTAAATCTCCAGAACAACATTCTAAAGTACGAACAGGAATATCTAAGCTTCTAAATAAATCTACTGTGTTCATATAAAGTTTAACAAACCATTCTTCACTTTCTTCTGGTTTACATACAACGATCATTTCTTGTTTTTCAAATTGATGAATTCGATAAACTCCTCGTTCTTCAATACCATGAGCTCCTTTTTCTTTGCGGAAGCAAGGTGAATAACTTGTATAAGTATAAGGAAGTTTTTTCTCATCTAAGATAGTATCGATGAATTTTCCAATCATAGAATGTTCACTAGTACCAATTAAATATAAATCTTCACCTTCAATTTTATACATCATACCTTCCATTTCGGCAAAGCTCATAACTCCAGTAACTACATTACTACGAATCATGAATGGTGGAACTACATAAGTAAATCCTCTATTAATCATGAAATCACGAGCATAAGAAATAACAGCTGAATGTAATCTAGCAATATCTCCCATTAGATAGTAAAAACCATTACCAGCAACTTTTCTAGCACTATCTAAATCAATTCCTTCAAAACTTTCCATAATATCTGTATGATAAGGAATTTCAAAATCAGGAATAACTGGTTCTCCATATTTCTGTAATTCTACATTTTCAGAATCATCTTTTCCGATAGGTACAGTTGGATGAATAATATTAGGAATTTTCATCATAATTTCCTTAATTTCAGCAGCTAATTCAGCTTCTTTAGCTTCAGTTTCTTTCATTTCATCAGCCATGGCTTGAACTTTAGCTTTAATCTCATTGGCTTCATCTCTTAATCCTTTTGACATAAGAGCTCCAATTTCTTTACTCATAGAATTTCTTTTACTACGAAGATCATCACCTTTTTGTTTTAAAGAACGATTTAATTTATCTAGTTCAATAACTTTATCAACTAAATCAATTTTGTGTTCCTGAAATTTTTTTCTCATGTTTTCTTTTACAATTTCAGGATTTTCTCGCAAAAATTTCATATCTAACATGTACATTTCCTCCTAAAAAATAAAAAAGAGGTATTGTCCATAAAGGGACGATACCTCGTGTTGCCACCCTTCTTGATATATATACATATATCCACTCAAAGCGATAACGGAACTACCGAAATCAGTTACTATATTTCCCTGATTCACTCAAAGGCGGATTTCATAAATAGCTATTATAACTCACACCAACCGTTATATCTCTGAAAGTAGCTTTATTTATTACTTGACCTTTTCAACGATTTATTAAATTTATATCATTCTTCTGCAGAATTGTCAATTGACTCTGTAGAAGAATTTTCAATATTTGTTTCAGAAGAAGATTCTATGGCTTCTTCCTCAATTTCTTTTTCAACAATAGCTACTTTTGCGACTGATTCATCGCTTGCTACATTGATTAATTTAACACCTTGTGTATTACGGCTATAAATACCAATATCACCAACAGATATTCTGATAATAATACCAGTATTAGTAACAATCATTGCATCTTCATCACCATTAACAGCGCGAACTGATACCAATTCTCCTGTTTTGTTAGTAATGTTAATAGTTTTAACACCTTTTGCACCACGTGTTGTTAAACGATACTCATCTATTGCTGTTCGTTTCCCATATCCATGCTCACTAACAGCTAATAAATGCGTTCCTTCTTTAGATGTTGCAGCGCCAACTACAATTGATCCATCAACATTAAATCCTTTAACACCGCTTGCTGTACGTCCCATAGGACGAATATCATTTTCATGGAATCTCACTGCCTTACCATTTGATCCAGCAATAATAATTTCATCATCACCAGTAGTTTCTTTAACGCCAACTAATTCATCAAATTCACGCAATGTAATTGCAATTTTACCGTTTTGACGAATGGAATCAAATTCACTCATAGCCGTACGTTTAACTAAACCATTTTTAGTTACAAATAATAAATATGCTGAATCACTATCTGTTCTTACTGGAACAAGAGCACGTACTTTTTCATCTTTATCAAGATTCAATAAGTTAACAACAGGAATTCCTTTAGCAGTTCTACCAGCATTAGGTACTTTATAGCCTTTTATACGATAAACCTTTCCTAGATTTGTAAATAGCATTAGATAATCATGAGTAGACATCGTAATCAGTAATTCTACAATATCATCTTCATTAACTGTCATACCTTTTACACCACGTCCGCCACGATTTTGTGTACGATATGTATCAGTAGGCATACGTTTGATATATCCATTTGTAGTCATTGTAATTACAACATCTTCTACAGGAATTAAATCTTCATCTTGCATATCATAATCAGCATCACTGATTTCCGTACGTCTTTCATCACCAAATTTATTCTTAACTTCAGTTAATTCTTCTCGAATAATAGAAAGTACACGATCATGATTAGCTAAGATATCACGTAAGTCTTCAATTGTTGCTAATAATTCCTGATATTCAGTTTCAATCTTATCGCGTTCTAATCCTGTTAATCTACGTAAACGCATTTCTAGAATTGCATTAGCTTGAATTTCAGTTAATTTAAACTGCTCCATTAGTGAAGTTCTAGCTATAGCATCAGTACTGCTAGAACGAATTAAATGAATAATTTCATCAATATGATCTAAAGCAATACGTAATCCTTCTAATATATGAGCACGATCTTCTGCTTTCTTCAAATCAAATTTAGTACGACGTACAGTAACATCAATCTGATGATTAATATAATGCTGTAAAGCTTCGCGAATTCCCATTTGTTTAGGAGCTCTATCAACTAATGCAAGCATATTTACACCAAAAGAAGTCTGTAATTGCGTCATTCTATATAACTGATTTAAAATAACTTCTGGCTGAGAATCTTTACGTAATTCAATAACAATACGTATACCTTCACGATTAGATTCATCATTTAGATACGTAATTCCTTCAATCTGTTTTTCTCTAACTAAATCAGCAATTTTTGTAATTAAATTAGCCTTATTGACCTGATATGGAACTTCAGTAACAACAATTCTTGTTTTACCATTATCCATTTCTTCTATATGATGTTTACTTCGAACAATGATAGAACCTCGACCTGTTTCATATGCCTGGCGAATTCCAGCTCTACCTAGAATAATACCACCTGTAGGAAAATCAGGCCCTTTTATATAATTATCCATTAATTCAATAACAGATATATCAGGATTATCCATTATCGCAAAAATTGCATCAATGGTTTCTGTTAAGTTATGTGGAGGAATATTCGTTGCCATACCAACCGCAATACCTACAGCACCATTTACAATTAAATTTGGAAAACGAGCTGGAAGAACAGATGGTTCTGTTTCTTCATTATCATAGTTAGGAATAAAATCTACTGTATTCTTATTTATATCCTTAATCATTTCCATAGCTATTTTTGACATACGAGCTTCCGTATATCGCATCGCAGCAGCTCCATCACCATCCATAGATCCAAAGTTACCATGACCTTGAACTAACATATAACGATAGCTAAAATCCTGTGCCATACGTACCATTGCGTCATATACAGCAGTATCACCATGAGGGTGATATTTACCAATAACTTCACCGACAATACGAGCTGATTTTTTGAAAGGTTTACTCGCAACAATTCCTAACTCATTCATCGCATGAAGAATACGACGATGAACCGGCTTTAATCCATCACGTACATCTGGTAATGCACGATCAACGATAACGGACATAGAATAATCCAAAAAGGAGGTTCTCATTTCTTCAGAGATATTTACCTGAATAAGTTTATCTTTATTTAAATCCATAGTAATATTCACCTCCTATTAAATATCTACATTTGCATATACTGCATTTTCTTGAATAAATTCTCGTCTAGGTTCAACTTCTTCACCCATTAACATTTCAAATACCTGGTCTGCCTCCATTGCATCTTCAATATTAACTTGTTTTAAAGTTCTAAAAGCTGGATCCATTGTAGTTTCCCATAACTGCTCAGGATTCATTTCTCCAAGACCTTTATAACGCTGAACATTTACATTTTCACCCATTGAAGCACGAACACGTTCCATTTCTTCCTCTTTGTAAACATATTCAACACGATTTCCTTTAGCAACCTTAAATAAAGGAGGCATAGCAATATATACATATCCGCCTTCAATAACAGGACGAAGATAACGATAGAAGAATGTTAACATAAGAGTACAGATATGAGCTCCATCGACATCGGCATCGGTCATGATTATAATTTTATGGTAGCGAAGCTTACTGATATCTAATTCTTCACCAATACCACAGCCAAATGCAGTTATCATAGATCTAATTTCATTATTTTCAAAAATTCTCTGTAAACGAGCTTTTTCAACATTTAAAATTTTACCTCTTAAAGGTAAAATAGCCTGAAATTTAGAGTTTCTGCCCTGTTTAGCACTTCCGCCGGCAGAGTCCCCTTCGACTATGTAGATTTCACATTCACTAGCATCTTTACTAGAACAATCCGCAAGTTTACCAGGTAAAGAAGTTATTTCTAATGCACTCTTTCTTCTAGTTAATTCTCTAGCTTTTTTCGCAGCCATACGAGCTTTGCTAGCTAAAATAGCTTTATCTACAATAATCTTAGCTGTATCAGGATTTTCTAAGAAGAAACGTTCTAATTGCTCTCCTAAAATACTTGAAACAATTTTACGTACTTCCGAATTTCCTAATTTTGTTTTTGTTTGTCCTTCATACTGAGGATCGGGGTGTTTTACAGAAATAATAGCAGTTAAGCCTTCTCGTACATCGTCACCAGCTAAAGTTTCATCTTTCTTGATCATACCCTGTTCCCTTGCATAAGTATTAATAATACGAGTTAACGCTAGACGGAAACCATCTTCATGAGTTCCCCCTTCCATCGTATTTATGTTATTACAGAATGAATAAATATTTGGAATATAACCATCATTATACTGCATAGCAATTTCAATTAAAATTCCATCTTCGATACCTTCAACATATACAACTTCATCATGTAAAGGATTTTTGTTTTTATTTAAATATTCAACATATTGGCGGATACCACCATCATATTTATATTCAATTCTTCTTGGTTCTTCATTTCGTTCATCGTTTATTACTAATTTAATTCCTTTATTCAAGAAAGCAAGCTGACGAATACGTGAATTTAATGTATCAAAGTCATAAACCTGTGTTTCTTGAAAAATCAAAGGATCAGCTTTAAAACGAACAATAGAACCATGTTTGTCACTATCACCAACAACTTTTAATGGACCACAAGGATTTCCTCCATTTTCAAAACGAAGATAATGTTCATGCCCATTCTGATGAACGATAACTTCTAACCATTCACTTAATGCATTAACAACACTAGCACCTACACCATGTAGACCACCTGATACCTTGTAAGCACCGCCACCAAATTTACCTCCAGCATGTAAAACTGTAAAAATAGTTTCTACACCAGAGATTCCTGTCTTCTCAACAATTCCAGTAGGCATACCACGACCATTGTCTTCTACACAAATGACATTATCCTTTTCAATCGTAATTTCAATATCAGTCGCAAATCCAGCAAGTGCTTCATCGATCGAGTTATCAACGATTTCCCAGACAAGGTGATGAAGACCTCGTTCACTTGTTGAACCTATATACATACCAGGTCTTTTACGTACAGCTTCCAATCCTTCAAGGACTTGGATATCATCTGCAGTATAAGAATGATCAACCTTGATATTTTCCATTTCTTCGATTTCTTTCATCTGCTTCTCATCCATAGTTCATCCTCCTAACATCGCTCGATTTTTCCATCAGTTACATTCCATAATGTAACACTGCGATCATATTTCATATTTTTAATTTCTGTTATATCTGTAGTAGATATAAATATTTGAACTTCTTTGGGTAAAGAATTCAATAATTCTCTTCTTCTAAAACTATCTAATTCTGAAAAAACATCATCTAATAAAAGTACAGGATATTCATGAGTAATTTCATGTATCATATGTATCATTCCTATTTTTAAGGCTAATAATACACTTCGTTTTTGTCCTTGAGAGGCAAAGCTAGATAAATCTTTATCATTCATTTCAAAAATAAAATCCTCTTTATGTATGCCTGTTGTAGTTTGTCTGAGTAATATATCTCTTTCTTTCGTTTTATTAAACCTTTTTACTAATTCTTCTTTCAAAAGATTTTCATCTTCATGAAAAGGAACACAGCTTAAATAACGAATAGATATATCAGTATGATCATTAGACAGCTTTTGATAAAATGAACGACATTTTTTCAATAATTCCTGAAGAAAATAATATCTTTGTTTAATAATGATAAGAGAAACATCAATTAATTGAGATGTTAATACATCTAAGTAAGAAGTATCTATTTTATCTTGTTTTAAATAAGCATTTCGCTCTTTTAAAAGCCTTGTAGCAACATAAAGAGTAGATACATACTTTTTACTTATCTTACTTAATTCCATGTCTACAAAGCGCCTTTTGACACGTGGAGAGGCTTGAAAAAGATTCATATCATCTGGACAAAATATAACAGAATTAAATTCACCAATAAAGTCACTTACACGATGAATAGGATTTTGATAAAGAAAGAGATTCTTTCCCTTTTCATTTACTGCAATACGAATTTCTTCTTTTTTATGTTCTTTTTGTACAATAGCTTTAATAAAAAAAGCATCTTCACCCTCTTTTATTAAATCCTTATCATCATTAGTACGATGAGATCTAGTGGTAGACAGATATAGTACAGATTCTAATAGATTTGTTTTACCTTGTGCATTTTTTCCTATCAGTATATGAATTCCTTCAGAAAATTGAATATGAACATCTGCATAATTGCGAAAATTATGCAGACGTAGCGTTTCTAATCTCATACGATAGTAAATGATTTACCCTCAATGACAATTTTATCTTGTACATAAAGTTTTCTTCCTCTGCGATCTTCTCTTTCACCATTTACATAAATTTCTAATGATTTGACCGCAAATTTAGCTTCTCCTCCAGTTTGAATAAAATCAGTCACTTTGAGTAATTGTCCTAAAGTAATATACTCTGTGCTTATCTTAATATCCATCATAAAACCTCTTTCACATTCTTATATATTATATCATATTTTAAGGCTTTTTTGTTATATTTTCCGATTGTTTTGTTAACTTTTCACAACAAAATCCTTTGTAAAAATTAATTATGTATATTACATTAGTACTTACTAAGTATAAGCATTACTATAAAAAAAGCAGTATGAATAAATCACACTGCATATAATTATTTAAGCATATGTTCTTACTGGTAAAACTAACTGAAGAACACTGTCATCATCTACGGATTTAATTATAAATGGTTTCATATCTCCACATAAACTGAATGTAACAAGACTTCCACCCAAAGCTTTGATAGCATCAAATACATAGCGGCCATTACAATTTATTTCTAATGAATTACCAGAGTAGCTTGCACTACTCAATACCTCGGTAGAAGAACCAACCTCAGCTGATTTACTAGATAATACACATTCTTGTTCGCTTAATGTAAATTTAATAATAGAAACACCATCACTCTTTATAAAGCTAGTACGGTCAATAGCATTTAATAAATCTTTTGAGTCGATAGTTAATTCATAGTTAAATTCAATAGGTATCAAGCGATCTGTTTCAGGATAAACTCCATCTAACAAACGAGATTGTAAAATAGTGTCTTTAATAATAAATTGAACTTTTTTATTGTTAACAGCAATTTCTACCTCTGATTCTCCTTCTAAAATTTTTACTACTTCACTTAAGGATTTTCCAGGAATAGTAATGTTAAAGTTTAAAGGTTTAGAAATCTCTATAGATTTTTTTGCTAAGCGATAAGAGTCAGTGGCTACACAGTGCAAAGTATTTCCTTCACAATGGAAATTTACTCCAGTTAATACTGGACGAACCTCTTTATCACTAGTCGCAAAGCTAGTCTGAAGAATTACTTTCTTTAATGATTCTTCACTAATGTTAAAGAATTCATTAGGTTTAGAGAAATCAATAACAGGATATTCTGTAGCTCTCATTCCATTAATTCTAAATTCTGCAGAGTTACCGCTAATTTTTACTAAAGAACCATCTAACATCTCAAATTCAATTTCATCAGCATCTATTTTACGTACTATTTCTAAAATATATTTTGCTTCAATAACTGTAGATCCCATATCATTGATTATTAAAGTATAATCATCAGAAACATTTAATTTAGTTTGAATAGAAACATCGGAATCACTTCCTGTTAATATTATACAGTTATCTGTTACATCAATCTTAATTCCAGAAAAAGCTGGAATTGGTGAGAAAGAAGAAATTGCTCTAGAAACAACAGATAATGCATTGTAAAATTCTTTTTTTGAAACTTTAAAGTACATGGGTGATACTCCCTTCTTTTTATTTATTTTTTTATATATAACAATAATAAGTATGTGGAAAGTGTGGAAAAGTTAAAAAAACACTTTGAACATAGGATTATTTTAACAAATTTTAATGTGGATGAAAAGTTGAAACAAGTGGAAAACTATTTATTTTATCCCAAGGTTACCTTCAATTTGTGCAACTGCTTGCTGGAAAGACTCTTTATCCTTGAGTAATTTAACCATTTTTTCATAAGATGCCATAATGGTAGAATGATCACGATTCCCAAATTCAAAACCAATTTTTGCAAATGGCATTTCTAAATGTATTCTACATAAGTAAATGGCAATATGTCTTGCATTAGCAATGTTTTTAGTTCTAGACTTTGATTCAATCTGGGTTCTAGTTAAACCATAGTAATCACAGACTGCATCTTTTATTCTTTTTGGTGACAAACCTTGTTCCTGTTTAACAACTATTGGGTTTTCTTTAAAAATTTCCCTAGCAAAATTGATATCAATTCTTTCAGGATTATAAATAATAGCTTTAAAAAATAATTCATTTAAAGTGCCCTCTAGCTTTCGAACATCACTAGCAAACCGGGTAGCTAAGAAATCGAGTACCTCATCGTCAATCATGATTTCATCGTTTCTGCCCTCCATTTTCTTTTGAAGAATAGCTTTTGCAGTTTCAAATTCTGGAGAACCTACAGAAACTGATAAGCCACTTGAAAAACGAGAAATAAGACGATTTTCAATTCCTTTAAGCTCTGTAGGATGAATATCACTAGTAATAACGATTTGTTTATTGTCAGAAATCAATTTGTTATACATATTGAAAAAGATTTCTTGTGAAGTACTTTGTTTTAAACGCTGGATATCATCAATTAATAAATAGTCAACAGAGTAGATCATTTCTTTTACATCTTCTACTGTTTTATTCTTCATTGCCTCAATCAATAATGTTACGAAGTCTTCACTATAAATATAGAGAACTTTTTCTTCTGGCTTATTTGCCTTTATATAATTTCCAATGGCATGTAATAAATGGGTTTTACCAAGTCCAGAATTTCCAAAAATAAATAGAGGATTGTTAAATTTTCCTGGATAATAACATACTGATAAGGCTGCTGCATGTGCTTCACGATTGTTTTTACCAACGACAAAACTATCAAAAGTATATTCTTTTTTTATTTTGTCTTCAAATAAAATTTCATTTCTTCTTTTGACCACAGAAGATGGCTGCAGCATATCCACTTCGCTTTTCAACAGTATTTGACATGATACCTTCATATCAAGAACTTCTGAAAGTTTTTGTTGTATAAGATCAATAGAATCCATCATGATTTGTTTATTGATTTTATAAGGAACTATAATGGTCGCAAAATCATCATCAATATCATAAAGATGAGAATCCTCTTTATACCAAGCATTAAAAACAGCATCATCAAAATGCGCACTTTCATATATAAGCTGAAGTGTTTTTTGCCATATTTGGTCAAGTTGAACTTTTGCAAAATTTGACATAAACGACTCCTTTTATTATCAACACCTAATATTTTACTATAGATTGTGGAAAAAAACTATGACAATTATATAAAATAAGAAAAGAAGTAAAACTAAAAATAGTTTTCCACAGGAAAAAGTATTAAACACCCCTTATTTATAATGTTTTTTCCACTCTCCACATCTTTCCACATGGAAAATATAGGGGAAAACTAATAGTGGAAACAATAAAAATGTGGAAAAGTGGGAAACTATGATTAGAATAGAATATTTTCCATAATCTTAAAGATGATAAAAGGCCTTTATTTATAGTATATTTTAATGTTTTCAACGATTTCCACATATAGTGGAAAAGTGGATAAAAATTAGATGTGGAATACTAGTGTAAAAGTCTAATAAGAGTGTTTATAATAAATAAAATTGAAGATATTCATTATATAATAATAGTTTTCCACCATTTTTGTTATTTATTAACCATTTACTAAATTATATTTTTTCATAAATAAAGGGATCTATACTATGATTGATATTGAAAGAATGTTCAAAGAGTAACAACACAAAAATATTATCCATATATCAATTAAGTATATTATTAGAATTGCTATTAATATTATTATTTGTTTTTATTAATAAATAAATTATAATAATTATCCATATTCTTTGTAGTTCTATCATTTTATTATGAGTTTAAAGAAAGAAACTAGAATTTTATACGGAACAATGCTTATCTTACAAACTATATTTTCTATATTCCTTTATTTTAAGACATTATTTTATTTGACAATAATTTTATCTATAATAATGATATTATTGTTACCTGTATTAACGCATTATGTTTGTTTAAAATTGAAATAAATAATTGGATTAGATGAAATATGAGATAAATCTTTAATTAAATATATATTGTAGTATAAAATAAAGTGAAATATGTTTATTTATCCTTATATATTTGGTATGCAGATAGTGAAATAAAGATCAACTCAGAATTAGAAAAAAATTTGATGAAACATTGACTTCTAATTATATTTTATGTATAATTTTATAGCAATGCTCAATTTGTATAAAAGAAAAAAGAAGTGGAGGTGGCTCTTGTGAAAAGAACATATCAACCGAGCAAAAGAAAACACCAGAAAACTCACGGATTCAGAGCCCGTATGGCAACAGTTGGAGGACGTAAAGTTTTAGCACGTCGTCGTGCCAAAGGTAGAAAAGTGTTATCAGCATAAAAATCACCGAACGGTGATTTTTTTCTATAGTCTTATTATATTGAAGAAATTCTTTAAATATATTAGGACTTAAAAGAAGAGAATATTGCTTTTTTATATGAATTAAGCTAACATTAATGTTACGATGCATTGGCTTTAAAATATAAAAAGCATCTAATAAGCGGAATAAGAAAGGAAGTAACACATGAAAAAAGAATATCGTGTGAAGAAGAGTCAGGAATTTGCTGAAATAATGAATTATAAAAAATTTTATACCTGTTCTTCCTTTGCTATATATGTGAAACCGCGGAAAGAAGATCATGCAAGAGTTGGTATTTCAGTAGGAAAAAAATTAGGAAAGGCTGTTGTACGTAATAAAATAAAGAGGCAAGTACGTATGATGGTTCAGGAAATTTATACGTTTGAGGAGAATTTCGATACAATTATCCTTGTGCGAGTAAAATATCATGAAGAAAACTATATAAATAACAAAAAACTCTTGGAAAGATTGGTTAAAAAAGTTAAAATATAACAGTAGGCAAATTTAGCGAGGAGAATAAAGATGAAAGATTTTTTTAGAAACAAGAAAAAGTTTCTTTTGGTCGTAATGTTAATGGTAGTAACATTAACAGGATGTACAGTTCCGCGAGGTGAAACTGGAAAGACATATGTTGATGCAATCTATACGATCGAAGATAAACAAGTTAGACGTGGGGATGTAGATATTCCAAAAGATAACACAGAGCTTCAGGAAAAGTATAAAGATTATGGACCTGATGACATGATTACAATTGAAAAAACAACATTTAGCGATGCGCTAGATGAAGGATGGTTTAATGGTCTAATTGTTTGGCCAATTGCATATTTAATTAACTTTGTTGCAGAATACAGTGATGCAGGTATCGGTATTATTGTTGCAACTTTCTTAATTCAGCTGATTATATTCTTATTTTCAATTAAATCACAGGTTGCTTCACAGCGTTTACAGGCAATTCAGCCGGAAATGAATAAAATACAAGCTAAATATGCAGGAAGAACAGATGATCGTTCTAAGATGATGCAGGCACAGGAAATGCAGGCATTGTATAGCAAGTATAAAATTAATCCATTTGGTACAATGTTGATTACTTTTATTCAATTCCCAGTTATCTTAGGTATGTATCAGGCTACAATGCGTGCATATAGCGTAGTAACTGGTTCATTCTTAGGAATCAACTTAGCAAAAACTCCTATTGAAGGATTACAGATGCAGAATTATTGGTATGTTTTAATTTTCTTATTAATGGTTGTGTTCCAGCTATTGTCATTTAAAATGCCACAATGGCTACAAGAACATAGAAAGAAAAAGAACCATGTAAAAGAAAAGAAATATGCAGAACCTAAAAAACAAAATGGTATGATGGGATCTATGAATATGATGATGTATATGAGTACTGGTATGATCGCAATCTTTGCGATTAACTGGCCATTAGGTATGTCATTCTATTGGTTAGTTGGTTCAATTATCCGTGTAATTCAAAATATTGTAATCCACAAATTCTTTATTAAAGATTAGGAGGATAACAGCATGAAAACATATACTGGCAAAAATTTGGATGAAGTTTTAAATCAAGCTGCTGAAGAAAAAGGAGTCAGTGTTTCAGAACTAACTTATAAAGTTATTGAAGAAAGTTCTGGATTTCTTGGAATTGGCAGTAAAGTAACGATTACGGCATACTGTAAAAACGATATTTCTGAATTTATGAAAGAATATTTACAGAACTATTTTGACGGAATTCATATGGAAGCAGAAATTCAAATTGAAATGGATGGGGAATATTTCCATATCAATTTAAATACAGAAAATAACGCAATTCTAATTGGTAAAAATGGACAAACATTGCAAGCAATGAATACAGTGCTTAAGTCTGCAGTATCTAGTGAATTCAAAAGAAGAGTTGGGGTATTAATTGATATTAATGGTTATAAAGAAGAAAAATATCAAAAAGTATGTTCATTAGCTCAAAGAGTAGCAAAAACAGTGCAGAGAACTAAGACAACTGCTGTTTTAGATCCAATGCCAGCTGATGAAAGAAAAGCAATACATAATTGCTTATCTAATATGAAATATATATCGACTGTCAGTGAGGGAGAAGGCAATCAACGTCGATTAAAAATAGTTTATAACGAAGAAAAAATCTAAATGATGAAGTCATGCTTTGATGCATGACTTCATTTCTTTAAAGATTAATTTGAGCAATAGTTATAGAAATGGGTGGAATTTAGAATGTATAGAAAAGATGCAGCTTTTTTAGAAAAAAACTTCAAAAACTACATAATCAAGGAAAAATTGAAGAAATGTATGAGGTCTCTAAAATACTCTATGATAATTCGAATGAGCCTCATAATGTAGCTAGTGCACTTTACTATCAAGCATATTATAAGTTTTCTATTGGTGAATATGAAGAATGTTTATTTGATTGTACAAGAGGCGAAGAAATTTGTATAAAAAATAACCTGTTTGAATTACTCACATATATTAATAATCTACAAGGAGTTACATATTCAGATTTGGGAGATTTTCTAACTTCATTAAATTATTTATTAAAAGCATATTATCTAACATTAGATCATCCTGAATATGAATATCATTATGTTATTGTCAATAATTTAGGTACTTTATTTCATGAAATAGATTGTGATGAAAAAGGTATAGAGTATTATATGAAAGCTTATCATGAAAGAAGAGAATATAAGAAAGAAATTGATATTAATGATGGAATTATTTTAGCTAATGTGTTAATGGCATATTATAAATTGAATAGGGAAGATTCTGCTGAATATTGGTTAGATATCTTTAAATATTACTTCTGGAATAATGAACATACTGCAATTAAAGAATGTAAGATAATTTTAGAATTATATTACCATCTGCATAGAAATAATATTAAACAATTTATTCATTGTTTATATGAGTTTATAAAGGAATCAGGGAATACAACAGACTATAGAAATACAATTAAAAATTATACTGATTGTATTAAAATCTGTATTAAATTAAATCTTAAGAAACAAGCATATGACCTGTACCATAATTTAGAAGCTAAATTTGTAAATTCTTTGAATTTATCAAGACTGGCAGAAATTAAAGTGGAACTGGCAATGAAGTTTTGTTCAAAAGAAGAACTTCATGATCAGTTATTAGACTATTATCACTTAAATATGAAAGCTAAAGAAAAAGATAAATTAAGTAAACTGCAAAGTTTATTAAATAAAATAGATTTAGAAAATGCTCTTTATGAACAACATATAATCTTGAAAAAAAATGAAGAATTAGTAAAAAGCAGTAAGTTAGATGCTTTCACAGAAGTGTTAAATAAGAAAGCATTTCAGTTACATGTAGAGGAGAAAATAAAAGAAAAGGATATTGATAAAAAGGGTGCATTTTTTATCATAGATATAGATAATTTTAAATCAGTTAATGATACATGCGGACATTTAATTGGTGATCATGTTATTGTTAAAATTGCATCTGTTTTGAGAAAAAACATTAGAAAGAATGATCTTATTGGAAGAGTTGGTGGAGATGAGTTCTGTATTTATTTAGATGATATAGCATCTTTAGAGGACGTAAATAAGAAAGCTTATTTTATATTAAAACTGATAAGAGATATGCATATAGATGGTTTATGTGTCCCTTTAACAATAAGTATGGGTGCCTGTATAGTAGAAGCTGATAATAATTTTGATAAAATATATAAAAATGCAGACTTAGCATTATATCAGGCTAAAGAAAATGGGAGGAATCAATTTATAGTCTCAAGTTAAATTAGTTTAGCATCATATGTTTAAATTATATATGGTGCTTTTTAGTATTTAAAGACAAATTAAGTGAATATTGTTATAATAGTGCTGTATAAACAAGAGGTGAATTGATTATGAATAATATTACATTAGTTGCGACTGATTTAGACGGAACACTATTAAACAGTGAAAAAAAAGTATCACAAGCAAATCGTGATGCGATTAAAAAGTTAAAGAATCATGGTATTATGTTTGGAATTGCATCTGGAAGACCGGTTGAAACTGTTCGAGCAATGGTAAAAGATTGGGGAATTGAAGATAGTGTCAGTTTCTTAATGGGAATGAATGGTGGAGCATTTTATGATATAAGACAAAGAACAAAAGAAGATTATAATTTAATGAGTGGAAAAGTCATATTAGAAATTATAAGATTTTTTGAAGATATGGATGTAGTATTTCAGGTGCTAGTAGGTGAAATTCGTTTTACTAATAAATCTACAGAAAAAACAAGAGCACAGGCTAAATTATTTGGAGAAACAGAAATAGAAGTAAATTTAAATGAATTTTTACCAAATCGTATGGTAAACAAATTAATAATTCACTGCGAACCTTCCTATATGAATCAAGTAGTAGAAAGAGCAAGTAATTTTAGACATAAAGATTGTGTTGGATTTTTAACTGCTAATGATTTATTTGAATATGTTGATCCGGTAATAAATAAAGGTTTTGGAATTAAAAAGGTATGTAAGCATTTTGGCTGTTCAATAGATCATGTAGTTGCTTTTGGTGATGCTGCTAACGATATTGAAATGTTGTCAGGTGTTGGCTGCGGTGTTTGTATGAAAAATGGTACTAGTGATGTAAAAGCAGTGGCTAATGTTGTTAGTGAATATACGAATGATGAAGATGCAATCGCTCATTTCATTAATGAAGTAATTTTAAAAGATAGTGAATAATAGAAGGTCCTTATAAACAGGGCCTTTCTTCATGAGTTGTAAAAATGAAGAGATGAATGTTCAATATTAGAAAATGATAGAAGAAACATAGCTTTTATAATGTAATTTTATCGATTTTTGGTATAATAGTGAATGCAAAGAAGGTGAAGGAATGAAATTGATAGTAGGATTAGGAAATCCTGGAAAAGAATATGAAATGACTAGACATAATTCAGGCTTTTGTGTTTTAGATGCAATTGCTAAAGATTGTAATGTAGATATTGCACAGAAAAAGTTTAAAGCACTTATCGCAAATACAAATATAGGAGGAGAAAAGGTAATTTTAATGAAACCTCAGACATATATGAACTTGTCTGGTGAAGCGGTACAAGAGGCAATGAATTTTTATAAATTAACACCAAAAGATATTTTGGTTATTTATGATGATTTAGATCTTCCTGTTGGTAAAATTCGTTTACGTGCACAAGGTAGTGCAGGTGGACAAAATGGTATGAAAAACATTATTCGTCATATTGGAACACAAGAGTTTGATAGAATACGCGTAGGTATTGGAAAAGATGCACGTATTCCAGTAGTTGATTGGGTATTAGGAAAAATTAGAAAAGATGAACTGGACGACTATAATAAAGCAATAGAACTTGCTAGAGATGCAGCTATTTATAGCTGTACACATACATTTATAGACACAATGAGCCAGTTTAATAGGAAATAGGTGTTTATATGAATATCCTTTTACAGGAATTAAATAATAATGATGCTTTATTAAGCATAGAAAAAAAAGAAAGTGTACTTGGTAATCTCTCTTATATGGAAGAGGCTTTGTTACTAGCTGCCTATTACAAAAAGAATCCTAAAAGATTGCTGATAGTGAAGCCAAATGCTTATACAGCACAAAAACTATATGAGCGATTACAATCTCTATTAAAAGATGATGTATTACTACTAGCTCTAGAAGAGTCTTTACGTGTAGAAGCTATTGCTGCATCTCCAGAAAGTAAAGCTGTACAAATGGAAGTCATGGCAAAATTGCAGGAAAAAAGTACTTATATTGCTATTTTAAATACAGCTGCAGCTATTCGTTTTCTTCCTTCTCCCGAGGTATTTCAAGATCATTGTATTCATATTAAACAAGATATGGAAATTGAATATGATAAACTAAAAAAATTATTAATGGAATCAGGCTATGGTCATGTTAGTCGAGTTGACCAGCCTCTATGTTTTGCAGCTCGTGGAGGAATAATAGATGTCTATTCAATGAATTATGATCATCCTATACGAATAGAGTTTTTTGATAACATAATTGAAAGTATTCGTTTCTTTGATATTTCAACCCAAAGAACTATCGAGGTAATTAATGAAGCTATAATTATACCTGCTAATGATTTATTATTTACTGAGAATCAAATCAATGAAATAGTGAATAATGTCCAAAAAGAATTAAAAAAACAATTACCTCAACATGACTCTTCTTTACAAAATACTTTAAAAGAGCATGTGGAAGAGGATTTAGATTTAATTAAAAATCGAATGATGGAAAGCAGATTATATAAATATTATGCTTTTTTGAAAGATAGATTTACGATTTTTAATTATGTTGATAATGCATTAGTCATTCTTTCAAGTATGGAAGAAGTAAATAATCATATAAGAAATATGCATGAAGAAATGGTTGCTTATTTACAAGAGTTATTCCAAGAAGGGATTAGTTTACATGCATTTGATGTATTTGCTGATTTGAATAGTGTTCTTAATGATTGTGAAACACTAATGTTCCATGAATTTGTTGATTATAAGAAACCGATAAGTTCTCAAATCATGACAATGACGTTAGGTGATATTAGTCTTGAAAGAACGATGCAGGAAGTTATTCACCAATCAAGAAATAGAAAGGTATTACTATGTCTAGATGAAAAGGAACAGGATAAGATAAAAAAACTCCTACAACAAGATAATATATCTTGGCGTGGGGTTACTGATCAGGATAAATTAGAAATAGGAATACAATTTATTAATGAAAGCTTGCCTGAAGGTTTCACATGTTTAAAGGAAAATATTAGTGTTTATACTGGAAAAGAGTTATTTCATACAGTTAAAAGAACTACACGTTATAGTAATAAATTTAAAGAAGCAGAAATTCTTCATAATTTCCAAGAGCTGAATATTGGTGACTATGTGGTTCATAATCAGCATGGAATCGGTAAATATTTAGGCATAGTTAATAAGAAAATTGATGGTGTACATAAAGATTTTTTACACATTGCTTATAAAGGTGATGATGTATTATTAGTTCCTCTTGAACAATTTAAATTGATAAGAAAATTTGTCTCAAAGGAAGGCGCAAGTCCTAAATTGAATAAATTAGGAAGTAATGAATGGGAAAAAACAAAGAAAAAAGTTAGTGAAAAAGTTGCTGAACTTGCGGATCGATTAGTAAAACTATATGCATCTCGTGATGAAAATATAGGATATGCTTTCTCAAAAGATACACCACTTCAAATACAATTTGAGGAAGATTTTGATTATGATTTAACAGCTGATCAGGATAGAGCTGTTAGAGAAATTAAACAAGATATGGAATCTTCTAAACCAATGGATCGTTTATTGTGCGGAGATGTTGGTTTTGGAAAAACAGAAGTTGCTGCTAGAGCTGCATTTAAGGCTGTAGCAGATGGTAAACAAGTAGCCTTTCTATGTCCTACAACAATCTTATCTTTACAGCACTATAATACATTTATTAAACGTTTCCGCAACTTTCCAGTTAATATAGCTGTTATCAATCGATTTATAAAGCCATCCGATCAAAAACAACTATTAAATGAATTAAAAGAAGGAAATATTGATATTTTAATTGGTACACATCGATTATTATCAAAAGATGTTGTTTTTAAAGATTTAGGATTACTTGTTATTGATGAAGAACAGCGATTTGGAGTAGAGCATAAAGAGAAGATAAAAGAGCTAAAAAATAGTGTAGATGTCTTATCATTAAGCGCAACACCAATTCCACGAACATTACAGATGTCTTTGATAGGTATTCGTTCTTTATCTCAATTAGAAACACCTCCAATGAATCGTATGCCTGTACAGACGTATGTTATAGAAAAAAATTTCCAAATGATTAAAGAAATCATACAGCGTGAATTGGCAAGAAATGGTCAGGTATTTTACCTCTTTAATAATGTTAAAGAAATATATAATGTCGCAAGAAAATTAAGAGAAGCAATGCCCGAAGTAGAGATTGGAGTGGCTCATGGACAAATGAGTCGAGAAGATATTGAAGATGTAATGTTACAGTTTACACAAAATAAATATCAGGTTTTAGTATGTACGACTATTATAGAAACTGGAATTGATATTCCTAACGCAAATACGATATTAATTGAAGATGCTGATCATTTTGGATTAAGTCAGTTATATCAGATTAAAGGTAGAGTTGGTAGAAGTGATCGTCTAGCTTATGCTTACTTAATGTATTCTGCACAGAAACAATTAAGTGAAATAGCAATGAAAAGACTAAAATCAATTAAAGAGTTTACACAACTAGGAAGCGGCTATAAGATTGCGATGAGAGATTTAACCATTCGTGGTGCAGGAGATATGTTAGGTCCTCAGCAAGCAGGATTTATCGATACTGTTGGTATTGACATGTATATTGAAATGTTAAATCAGGCAATTATGGAAAAGAAAGGTGTAAAACCAGAAGTTAAACCACAAATGGCAAACGCTAATGTTAAAGTTGATGCATATATTCCAGGCAGTTTTGCGACGGAAGATTATGAAAAAATCACTTTATATCAGCGTATGGAAGATATACATACGAAGAAAGATTTATTGGCCATGATGGATGAAATTAAAGATAATTATGGAAAACTACCTAAATCTGTTCAATTATTGTTTGAAAAGAAAAGATTGGATATCTGTATCAATGAACCTCATGTAGATTCTTTCAAAGAATTACCTAAAATGATAGAGTTGGCATTCACATCAAGCTGGTCTAATTCTATTGATGGAGTTCAATTATTTGAGATGATGACAACAATATCTAAAAACATAACTATACGTTATACAAATGGTAAAATTGTTATGAAAATGCCAAAAGTGAAAGACTGGTTATATATCGTAATTGAGGTATTAGAAAGAACGGCAGTAATGAAAAAAAAAAAAACTGATGCATAGAAAAATAAAAACTGTTATGTTTCGAGATAATCGATTTCATAACAGTTTTTAAATTTATTGGATTTCCTGATCAAGCTTTTTAAAAGCATCAGTATCAAAAAATTCCACAAGAGTAATATCCAAACCATCACATATTTTTTTAATAGTAGAGACTGTTGGATTCTTACTTCTTCCGGAAGTAATATTGCTCAGCGTTGACTGTGTCATACCACACATGATACTTAGCTTATTTAAAGATATACATCTTTCATCACAAAGTTCATGAATTCGCTCACAACAAACTTGACCGATTGTCATGTAAAACCACTCCTAATCTAAAGACAATTATAATTTTAATCATTTTCATAACATAAAGGTTAATTGTATATAGTTATAATCATAAAACAAAAATTAATTCTATATAGGTTAAAATATGTATAAAAACAATAAAAAAATACTAATAATTGTTTTTATATTATAATAACTATTCACGTATAAAGCAAGAAAACAAGTCAATACTACTTAAAGAAAAGGAGTGTCGATATCATGAAGGCTACAGGCATTGTAAGGCGATTAGATGATCTTGGAAGACTTGTAATACCAAAAGAAATAAGAAAACAATTTCGTATGAAAGAGGGAGATTCTATTGAATTTTTTATAGATAGTGATCGTATCGTTATTCAAAAGCACGATATGATGTCTAAACATATAGAAGATATCTTAATTATGTGTGATACACTATATGCTATATATCAAAACAAAGTCTTTTTTTTAATTGATGATCTTCTGTTAAAGTCTAATCAGAAAGTATATGAACATTTTGTAGATGTTGCAAAAATACATCGTATGAAATCATTTGAGAATGAAAGAGTATTTGAAGATTCAAAAGAACGTTATAATGGTTTAATTTATCCAGTAACAGCTTTTGGAGACTGGTATGGCTCTTTTATAATTTTATATGATCGAAGAGAACTAGATAAATCTGAATTATATGCAGTTGAAGCATTTACTCAACTTTTATCTCGCCAACAGCAGCAATAGATGGTAAAATCATCTATAGAGGTGAGTATGGATAATGCGATTAGATAAATATTTAAAAACAGCACGTATTTTGAAAAGAAGAACTGTTTCAAAAGAATTAGCTGATCAGCAGCGTGTGTATGTGAATGGCAAAATAGCAAAGCCATCTACAGATGTAAAAGTAGGAGATATTATTAAAGTTATATTCGGTTATCGAGAACTAACAGTAAAAGTTATGATGATACAGAAACAGGCTAATAAAAATGATGCTTCACTAATGTTTGAAGTAATTGAAGAAAAACTAATTAAAAAAGAAGAAACAAAAGATATTCTAGAAAGTGAACTATAGAATATCTTTTTTGTTCTATCTGAAAGAGAAGTATCATAAAATACATTGAATGAAATAGGCGAAGTCTAAAGACCTCGCCCCTTCCCGAACCGTACGGGCACCTT
>OLQY01000352.1_pt1 | contig 56830 bp, 61 predicted proteins | sample 1672851 | NCBI WGS metagenome assembly OLQY01 (sample SAMEA3136730, study PRJEB25190) | human gut metagenome
GCGGCACCGATGGCAATCGTACAATTTGTGAAGTAGAGCAATCTACTTCCTTTTTTATAAGGGGCTTATGTATGAATAAGTTAGAGACCATTAAAAACTATGCATTAGAGAATGCAGTACCTATTATACAAGATGAAGGCTTTCAATTTTTAAAAGAAAAATTTCTGGATTATCATTGTAATTCCTTTTTAGAAATTGGAACTGCTATTGCTCATACCGCCATTCAAATTGCCTTGTTGGATGAAAGTGTTCGTGTGGTTACGATTGAACGAGATCCCAAAATGATTGAACAGGCTAGGAAAAATATCCAGGATCTTGGGCTTGAAAATCAAATTACATTGATCGAAGGAGATGCTTTAGAGGTAGAAGTAGAAGGCGTATATGACTGTATTTTTATTGATGCGGCCAAAGCACAATACACACGTTTTTTTAACAAATTTTCCCCATTGCTTGCGCAAGATGGTATAATACTCACAGACAACATGAATTTTCATGGACTGGTAGAACATCCGGAACGTACAAACAATCGAAACACAAAAAGTTTGGTACGGAAAATTCGTGCATACCATGATTTTTTAACAGAGCTGGAAGATTTCCAAGTTGAATTTTATAATGTAGGAGATGGTATCGCTCTGGCAAGGAGGAAAAAGAATGCGTAAATGGATCAAGGTTTTATTGGCATTAGCGGCTGTTGCGGCTGCTTTGACGGCAGTACTGGCAAAACTTCATTTGGATAGAGAACGGAAAAAAGAACTGGATGCGTTCTTATTACCGGAGGATGAGGATACAGTCGTTGTCGATGTTCCTGTTAACTCCGAAGCTGTACAGGAAGAAAATGAGTTTTTGGCATAAGAGGCAAGATTGAATCTTGTCTTTTATTTTTGACAGGTTTAAACTTAATATGCTTAAGCATTTGGGGTGATCGAATGAAATTAACGTTATCGAAAGAAGTAAATCTTGCCAAAGAACCTATTGGACATTTATTGTGGGTTCTTGCGGTCCCGGCTATTACTTCACAAGTTGTCAATGCACTTTATAATATGGTGGACCGAATGTATATTGGGCATATTCCGGAAATAGGCAGTGTGGCCTTGACCGGTGTTGGTGTTTGTTTTCCATTAATCATGATCGTAAGTGCATTTGCCTATCTGTTTGGTATGGGTGGTGCTCCCAGAGCCAGTATCTACATGGGAAAGAAACAAAACGATATGGCCGAGAAAATCATGGGAAATAGCTTTGTATCCTTATGCATAATTGCGATTCTTCTTACTATAGCTATGTTGATCGGCACCAGACCACTATTGTATTTATTTGGTGCCAGTGCCAATACGATCGGCTATGCCATGGATTATATACAAATCTATGCGATAGGTACGATTTTTGTACAATTGACATTAGGACTCAATGCCTTCATATCCTGCCAGGGATTTTCTTTGATCAGCATGTTTACCGTATGCATTGGCGCGGTTACGAATATTGTGCTGGATCCGATCTTTATTTTTGGATTTGGTATGGGTGTACAGGGAGCCGCTTTAGCTACGGTACTTTCACAGGCTTTTAGTGCCGCATGGGCTATTTACTTTTTATGCTCTTCTAAAAGTGTTCTGCGCCTACAAAAAAAGAATCTTCGTTTGAGCGCATCCATCATGCTTCCATGTATTGCATTAGGTGTGGCTCCTTTCTTGATGCAGGCGACAGAGAGTGTTCTGGTTCTTTGTTTCAATTCCTCACTTTTAAGATATGGTGGCGATTTAGCGGTCGGTGCGATGACCATTCTTTCCAGTGTGATGCAGTTTGCCATGTTGCCACTGCAGGGAATTACACAAGGTGGGCAGCCGATCATTAGCTATAACTATGGAGCTAAGCTATCGGATCGTGTGAAGCGTGCTTTTCGTCTTCAAACATTGGCTTGTCTTGGGTATTCAACTATTTTATGGGCCATGGTTTTACTATTTCCCAGCTTGTTTGTGGCGATATTTACCAATGATCCTGAATTAACGGAAATTACTTGTTGGGCCTTACGAATCTACATGTCCACGGTCTTATTGATGGGAATTCAGATTTCCTGCCAACAAAGCTTTATCGCATTTGGAAATTCAAAAATCAGTGCATTTTTAGCGGTGTTGCGAAAAATGTTGTTGTTGATACCTTTGATCTATATTTTGCCGATGTTGATTCCAGATAAGGTTTTTGCGGTTTTCTTAGCCGAACCGATTGCGGATACGATTGCCGTTGCCACAACTGCAATTCTGTTTTACAGGGAATTTAAAAAAATGATGCGTGAAATGCAACAAAAAGAAGGGGCATAACCTTCTTTTTCTTTTAAACTGTTAGACTTTTCGCTATAATGAACGAGTTGGGAGGAGTGCAAAATGGATGCAATCCAAGTGATGAATCTGACATTTTCCTATGATGGGCAAAATGATGTTATAAAAGATGTTTCCTTTTCGATACCCAAAGGAAGTTATACGACCATTATCGGTCATAATGGTTCTGGTAAGAGTACGATCGCAAAGTTGTTGATTGGCTTATTAGCGGCCAAAAGTGGCGAAATCCACATATTAGGAAAAACACTCAATGAAGAAAGTGTTTATGAACTTCGTAATCATGTGGGGATTGTTTTTCAGAATCCGGATAACCAGTTTATCGGATCGACCGTAGCGGACGATATTGCCTTTGGCTTGGAAAACCATTGTGTTCCTCAGGAAGAGATGCAGGCTATTATTGAGTCTTCGGCAAAAAAAGTAGGAATGATGGAGTATTTGGACAGTGAGCCTACAAAGCTTTCCGGTGGACAAAAACAGCGTGTGGCCATTGCGGGTATTTTGGCCATTGAACCGGAGATCATCGTATTCGATGAATCAACCAGTATGTTAGATCCTCAGGGAAAGGCCAGCATCAATGCCCAGATCAAACAGCTTCATACGCAAAAAGACAGAACGATTCTTTCCATTACACACGATATGGAGGAAGTGGCACAAAGTGATTTTGTCATCGTTTTAAAAGATGGCGAGGTAGCCATGACGGGTTCACCTATGGAAATTTTTGCTCATGCCAAAGAAATGGAAGAAATGAAGCTGGATATTCCATTCGCATTAAAATTCTCAAAAGAATTGATCAAAGAAAAAATCACAGACCAACCGGTCTGTACTTTAGAAGAGGTGGTGAAACAGTTATGTCAATTGAAATCAACCACTTAGAACATGTATATAATGCAGGTACCCCTTTTGAACACAGTGCTTTACATGGCATCGATTTGAGCATTCCTGAAGGAAAGGTCACTGCCATTATCGGGCAGACAGGCTCCGGAAAATCCACCCTGGTGCAGCATTTAAATGGTTTATTGATTCCCAGTGCCGGTACCTTGGATATTTGTGGATTTCATATTCAGCCTTTATTAAAGATCAAAGATGTAAAAGCATTGCGTAAAGAAGTCGGACTGGTATTTCAGTTTCCGGAATATCAGTTGTTTGAAGAGACGATTGAAAAAGATATAGCATTTGGTCCTAAAAATTTTGGAGTGGAAGAAGAGAAGGCCAATGAACTTGTAAAGAAGATTCTTCCGATGGTAGGTCTGGATGAATCGTATCTACAAAGATCTCCGTTTGAATTAAGCGGCGGTCAAAAAAGAAGAGTGGCGATTGCCGGAATACTGGTATTAGATCCCAAAGTTTTGGTATTGGATGAGCCAACGGCCGGTTTAGATCCTCAGGGGGCTAAAGAGATGATGTCTTTGTTTATGGATTTAAATCGTACACACAACAAGACTATTCTTTTAGTTTCCCACGATATGGAGCATGTCATGCGTTATTGTGATCATGTCATCGTACTGGATCATGGCAAAGTATTACAGGAAAGCGATGTGCATACATTCTTTGAACATCCAGAATGGATGATCAAGGTAGGAATCAATCCACCGGCAATCATTCGTTTAAAATTGATGTTGAAGGAAAAAGGCTTTTTGATACCGGATGAAATTCTGGAGTTAGATGCTCTGGTGAAATGTATTAGAGAGCAGGTGATGCTCCATGAATAATATCGCGTTAGGACGATATTTGCCATTGGATTCTAAAGTTCATGCGATGGATCCAAGAGCCAAAATCATGATCTTGTTGTTTGTGATGATTGCGGTCTTTATTCCGGCAGGCGCTATAGGTTATGTCGTAATCGGTGCTTTTATTTTAGCTTGTCTTTTCTTGTCAAAGCTGCAGATACGATTTGCCCTGCGTGCCATGAAACCGATCATATGGATGATGATCTTTCTTCTGGTAATTAATGTCCTTGTCATCAAAACAGGCAGACCATGGATCGAGTGGGGATTGTTTTCTGTCTATTCCGATGCGGTGTTTCAAACCTTATATATTGCCGTGCGACTGATGTTCATGATCGTGCTTACGACCATTTTGACCGCAACGACAAAGCCATTGGATTTAACGCTGGGAATTGAAAAGCTGTTAAAACCGTTTGAAAAGATAGGCTTACCGGCTCATATCATAGCGATGATGATCAGTATTGCCTTGCGTTTTATTCCGACATTGATTGAAGAAACACAACGCATCATGAATGCACAGGCCAGCCGTGGTGTCGATTTTGAAAACGGGAGCTTAAAAGAGAAGGTAATGTCGATCCTTTCCTTGATTGTTCCTTTATTTGTATCGAGCTTTGATCGTGCTGAGCAGCTTGCCAATGCGATGGAGGCAAGAGGATATGATCCCAATAAACAAAGAACAAGATACAAAGTGTTAAAAATGCACAGAATCGATCGTTTAGGCATGTTCTGCAGTGTCTGTATATTGGGTGTTTGCATAGGAATTTGGCTATTATGATCATAAAATGTACAGTCGCCTATGATGGCTATAACTATGCCGGCTGGCAAAAACAGGAAAATGCTTTAGGTATTCAAACGATCATTGAAGAAGCATTGGAAAAAATACAGAAAAGTCCGGTTGAAATTGTAGCCAGTGGGCGAACGGATGCCCAAGTTCATGCATTGGGACAAGTCTTTCATTTTCAAAGTGCGATGGATATGCAACCCTGGCAATATGTAAAGGCAATGAATGCTTTATTGCCGCAGGATATACGAATTCAGAGTGCTGAAATCATGGCGGATGATTTTCATGCTCGTTTTTCCTGCAAGTCGAAACAATATGCGTATTTTGCCACTTATGATGTCCACAATCCTTTTTATTTTCGATATAAAGCGCCTTTATATCAAAAGTTGGAGATTGAGAAGATGTTGGAGGCGGCCACCTATTTGATAGGGAAACATGATTTCACCAGCTTTTCCAGCAGTCGAATTGATCCCAGAAAACCCAGAATCAAAACGATACGTCGAATCGAAATAGAAAATGCAGACAAGGATGTTCGCTTTTTATTTGAAGGAAATGGCTTCCTGCGTTATCAGGTGCGGATGATGACAGGAACCTTAATAGAAGTCGGTAAGCAACGAATACAGCCACGGGATGTAAAAGACATGCTTTTACGAAAGGATAAGGAAGTCTGTCGATACAATGCACCGCCACAAGGCTTGTATTTGATGAAAGTGAGGTACTAGCCATGAAAAATTATCATACACATACAGCACGATGCCATCATGCGATGGGAACCGATGAAGACTACGTGCAGATTGCCATACAGGAAGGCTATACCACGCTTGGATTTTCAGATCATGCCTGTTGGCATTATCCAAGTGGTTTTCATCCGCATATTCGCATGTTGGAAACAGAATTTGATGGCTATCAGAAAAGCATTTTAGATTTAAAACAAAAATATCAGGATCAAATTGAGATTCTTTGTGGGATGGAAGCCGAATATTTTCCGGAATACATGAGTTGGTTAAAAAAATTTTGTAAGGAAAAACAGTTGGATTATTTGATTTTCGGCAATCATTATTATCAAAGTGATGAAACCGGAATTTATTACGGGAATTGTTCAATGGATCATGTAGAAGATTATTTCACATCGACATTAGAAGGACTTCAAACTGGCATGTATTCTTGTTTGGCTCATCCGGAATTGATACTGTTGAATCCGTATTTAAAGTGGAATGATCGATTAGAAGAAGGCTTTCATAAGATTTGTAAGCTTTCCAAAGAGCTGGAGATTCCTTTAGAATATAATGTGCTTGGATTTAAGAAGGCAAGACAGATGGGATTTGTGGCGTATCCGAATCCTCGCTTTTGGCAGATTGCTTCGCAATATAAAAACAAAGCAATTATCGGTATGGATGCCCATCAGCCATTTGGATTGGAAAGAGAGTTGTTTCTACAAGCCTGTGAAGATCTATCAAAGTACAATGTAGAAATCGTGGATACACTCAAAAAAGTTGATTTTGCTTCGATATGAGAACCAGTTGTGCAACTGGTTTTTATTATGTAAATTATTATAAAACCTATATAAAATATGTTATTTATATTGAAAATATATTTACAGGCTATATAATAGATTTATAGTAGTTACCAAAGGTAGCGCATAACAAGAAAGGCCTTGGTTGACACTAGGAGGGTTTGGTATGTCTGTGATTGAATTATTAAAAAATCTTCAATTAACAGAATCAGAGGCAAAAGTGTATGTCGCATTGTCACAATATGGTCCGCAGACAGGCTATGAAGTCAGTAAGACTTCCGGTGTTCCTCGTTCTAAAGTCTACAATATTTTAGAGTCTTTGGAAAAAAGAGGAATTGTCTGTTTTAGTCAGACAAAGCGTGCAAAGCTTTATAAAGCAGAATCCATTGATATGGTATGTTCTTTGATGGAAAATACAATTCAGGAAACCAGAACAAAACTGAAACGTGAAATAGAACTGGATTCGTATCTTCGGGAAGATGAACAAATATGGGAGTTAAATGACTGGAATCTTGTAAAAGTTCGCTGCTTAGAGTTATTGAAGCAGTCACAAAAACAAGTGTTGATCCAATTGTGGTCCCAGGAATTAAATGATGAAATAGAACATGCTTTGGCAGAAGTGCAAAGAAGACTGAAAGAAGTTTTGATCATTTTATATGATGAAAAACAGGAGTATAAAACAAACTTAAAGCATGTTTTTCGTCATGGATATGAAAAAGAGAAGCTGGAAGATATGAATGGAAGATGGCTTTTGTTGACGATAGATGGGACAGCCATGTTGTATGTGACATTTGATGAAAAAGGAATGAGTCATGCGATTTATACAAGAAAAAGAGAGATGTCTTTTTTTGCCAGAGAATATATCATGCATGATGCATATTGCCTCAAGATTCTGAATCAGATTGAAGATTTACCGGTCATGGATCGATTGAAAGATATTCGCGATGTATTTTATAAAAATTAGGAGAGAAAACGAATGGATGGAATCAACATAGTTCAAGTGATTTTGATCTTAGTGGTATTGGTGAATGGGCTTTTTGCGATTCGCTTTGTCTTAGATGTACTGCAGCATAAAGAAGAATTGAAGGAGGAACCGGGAAATCCTGTTGCGATGGCCATCGTGTCTTTTTTCATGTTTTTTCTTTCTACTTTTGGAATCAGTGATTTTGCGATCGGATCCAGCTTATATCCTAAAGCAAAATGGGTTTCGGATAAGAAGTTGCCGGGAACTTTAAATACAGAATGTGTTATTCCGGTTGCGGTGATGGCACTGGCTTATATATCCAGTATTGAGGTTGGCTTGTTGACTCTGGTCACGGCAATTGTTTGTCAGGTGGTGGGTGCCTATGTATCTCCTCGTTATGTAACAAAATTGCCTGCGAATCAAATCAAACGTTTTGTGGCAGCCGGACTCTTTATTGCGGCCGGATTGATCTTGGCAGGAAAATTTGGCATTTATCCAAGTGGGGGAGAATTAAGCTCTTTAGAAGGTGGCTCTTTGATTTTGTTTGCGGTTTTATGTATGTTATTTGGAGCGTTAAATAACATTGGAATCGGATCCTATGCATTAACGATGGCTACGGTGTATGCGATGGGACTGAATCCATCAATTGCGTTTCCTATTATGATGGGCGCCTGTACTTTTTCTGTGCCGATTGGTTCCATGCAGTTTATCAAGCTGGATAGCTATTCACGTAAAATTACACTGTTTACTTCCACCTTTGGTGTATTAGGCGTTTTGGTTGCCGCTTTTGTGGTGAAAAGTCTGGATGTATCTGCCTTATTATGGGTCGTAGTGGTCGTTGTTTTGTATTCCGCTATCACCATGCTGAAAAGTTCATTTAACAAGGAGAAATAGAAAATGGAAATTCGTATTCTTACACAAGATGATATCAAAGAAGTAATGCCGATGAAAGAAGCCATTGAAGCTGATAAAGAAGCATTGAAGATGTACTCGGAAGGAAGTGCCAATATTCCTTTGCGTGCTAATTTAGATGTTCCAGAGCACGAGGGCCAGAGTTTATATATGTATGGATATGCGCCTAAAGCAAATGCCTTAGGGGTAAAGATCGTATCGGTATATCCTAAAAATATTGAAAAAGGACTCAACTCGGTACCGGCTACTATGGTGAATCTGGATGCCGAAACCGGACAAGTCAGTACTTTAATGGATGGAACGTATCTTACGCGCTTGCGCACTGGCGCCATTGCCGGAGCCGCAACAGATGTTTTAGCTCGTAAAGACAGTAAAATCTTTGCGTTGTTTGGAACAGGCGGACAGGCAGAAACACAGCTGGAGGCCGTTTTAAACGTTCGCGAAATTGAGTTAGTCAAGGTATTTGATATATCTAAGGAAAGAGCACAGGCTTTTGTAGATAAGATGTCAAAGCGTTTTAAAGGGGTTTTCAATGCTCGTTTGGTAGTGGCTGCTTCCAGCAATGAAGCCATTCAGGATGCCGATATCATCACTTCTGTAACAACAGCTAGAGTTGCGACTTTTGATGGTACACTGGTAAAACCGGGATGTCATATCAATGGGGTTGGATCTTATACGCCAGAGATGGCTGAAATCAATGAATATACAGTAACTCATGCCAATCGTGTTTATGTTGATACTCGAGATGGAGCTTTAAAAGAATGTGGAAGTTTGTTGCAGCCGATTCAAAAAGGAATTTATCATGAAGATCAAGTGAGTGGTGAGCTAGGAGAAGTTCTTTTAGGAAAAGTCGATGGTCGTAAAAATGACCAGGAGGTGACTTTATTTATCACAACCGGTTCTGCGGTGCTGGATCTGGTATGTTCACAAAAAATCCAGGAAAAAGCGGCTGAACAAAACAAAGGAACAATCATAGAATTATAAAAACAAAATGTCTATGATATTGTCACAGAGCTAATAAAAACAAGAGAAGATGCCTTTTGATACATAGATTTCTCAGAGGCATCTTTTTAAATAGAGACAGGAATTCAAAGCAAAAAGAAAAGTTGAATATTCAAAGTTTTAATCAGGGAATGTATATTGTGTTTCCATTACATTATACTGTAATTTTGATTGACTTTTCGTTACTTTTTGCATAAGATAGTACTTGGCTAATCTTCGGCCGTTTCAGCCCCGGTAACGCTGAAATCAAGGAGGAAAAGAGAATGCGTCAAACTACAATGGCAAAACCTGCCGACGTAACACGTACATGGTATGTAGTAGACGGTGAAGGACAAACCTTAGGTCGCTTGGCCACTACTTGTGCACATGTATTGAGAGGAAAACACAAACCTACATACACACCAAATGTTGACTGCGGTGATTATGTAATTGTGATCAATGCGGACAAAGTCGATATGACTGGAAACAAATTGAACACGGAGAAGTACTACAACCATTCTGGATACTTTGGAGGTATGCGAGTTCGTACTGCCAAAGAAATGAAAGAAAAATATCCAGTGGAATGGGTAGAAAGAGCTGTAAAAGGAATGTTGCCACACACTAAATTAGGTGATGTAATGCGTGGACATTTGTTTGTTTATGCAGGAAGCGAACATCCACATGCTGCTCAGAAACCTGTTGAATTAAAGGTGAAAGGATAAGGAGGAATAGAAGATGGCAAATACAAACATCGTTCAATATCATGGTGTAGGACGTCGTAAAAAATCTATTGCTCGTGTATTCTTACGCCCAGGAACAGGAAATATTGAAGTCAACGGAAAAACTTTGGAAGAATATCTTCCATTGGAAACATTGCGTATGGTTGTTAAATCACCATTAGAACTGACAAATACTTTAGATCAGTTTGACATTGTAATCAACGTACATGGTGGTGGATACACTGGACAGGCTGGTGCTATGCGTCATGGTGTAACACGCGCTTTAATGGAAGCAAGTGATGACTATCGTCCAGTATTGAAGGCAGCCGGATTCGTAACACGTGACCCTCGTGCTAAAGAACGTAAGAAATACGGTTTAAAAGCAGCACGTCGTGCTCCACAGTTCTCAAAACGTTAATTTTTGGGAATATTCAAAACAATTCAAAAAAACTCAAGTCGCTCAAAGCCTTTATTTATCGGCGCAAATGCGATTTGAGTTTTTTTGTGTTTATTGAATTTTTAAACGGTAAGCAACACGTATGCGACACCTAAGATACAAAGTTCTTTAAATATGCGACACAAAATTATGAATTTTAAACTATCTGAAAATGAATTCTATCCGCTTGGTAAATATGGGCTAAAACGAAGAACTTTTTTAAAAGATCACAGAAATTTTTTGTTTCAGGAAATGCTTTTAAATGGTGAATTGTATGATCATTTGAGACAGGTTGATGAGGAATGCCGATTAATACATGATAGAATGATTGAATAATATAAAAAGAAATGGGGTGTAACTGAAGAAATGAAAGAGAATGATCCTATTCGGTGGGCACAAGTAATGAACCAAATAGAGATGAGCGTGGATGAATTTATCTTTAGGGAATATATAAACCTTTAAAACCTCCGGGGAGTATAATACTTTATGGACTTTAGATACAGTTTAAGTTGATAAGTTTTAAATTTACTCAAAGTGTTAGTAATAATTGTCGTGAGAAGATTAGAGAAGTATTTAGATTTTGTGATGAGTTTGAATACTTCTTTTTAAATTTTAAATACAGTATGATTATTTATAACTATTGTTGGTAAAGCCATTTTAATAATTAATATCTGAAGGAGAAATTTACTAAAGTGATTTGCCATTGTATCTTGACAAGCAAGGAAGTCTAGAAGTATTATAACGGTGTTATATAACAGTGTTATTTGGGGAGAAAGATATGGAAGAAAAGACAAGTGCGACTTTAGAGAGTATTGAACAGGCAGCTATGCAGGAATTTCTTGAAAAAGGCTTTCAAGGCGCTTCGCTTCGACAGATCGTGAAAAATGCTGGAGTGACTACTGGAGCGTTCTATGGCTATTTTTCCAGCAAAGAAGCCTTGTTCAATGCTCTTGTGGAACCTCATGCAGCCGCTTTGATGGGACGCTTTATGGAGGCGCAGATTTCTTTTGCGGAGTTACCGGAAGAAGAACAAGTTTCTCATATGGGAGATGAATCCGGAAACTATGTAAGATGGATGGTGGATTATATCTGTCAGCATCGAGATCCAGTAAAGTTGCTTCTTACGCGCTCAGAAGGAACGAGCTATGAGTGCTTTGTTCACAACATGGTAAAAGTAGAAGTAGAATACACGCTTCGCTATATAGAAGTGCTTCGCCATTTGGGCAAAGATGTTCCTGAATTGAGCAATTCCATTTGCCATATCATTGCAAGCGGTATGTTCAATGGACTGTTTGAAATTGTAATTCATGACATGCCTAAAGAACAGGCTCTGCAATATGTGGAACAATTTCGGACCTTTTACACTGGCGGATGGCTATCATTAATGGGGCTTTGACCCCTTTAACTTTTAACCATTAAGTTAGTCTAAACTAATTAATAGGAGGAGGTTTTTGAATGAAACAAAGAAAAAAAAGTGATGTATCTATCTTGATGGATTATGCCGGAAGTCATCGAATCTTGACTTATATCGGATTGATTTTGTCAGCTATTTCGATGATCTTGAGCATGATCCCTTATGTATGCATCTGGTTAGTTGCCAGAGATCTGATTGCGGTAGCACCTTATTGGAGTCAGGCAGAAATGATTACTCAATATGGATGGATCGCCTTTGAATCAGCAGTGGGTGGAATTCTCATCTATTTTATTGGATTGATGTGTACACATCTGGCTGCCTTTCGTACTGCAGCCAATATTCGTAAACGCGGAGTCGCGCATTTGATGGAAGCTCCACTTGGCTTTTTTGATGCCAATGCTTCCGGATTGATACGTGGACGCTTAGATGCAGCAGCAGCCGATACCGAAACTTTATTGGCTCATAATCTAGCAGATATTGTAGGAACGATTACTTTATTTATTGCGATGTTAGTATTGATGTTTGTATTCGATTGGCGCATGGGATGTGCTTGTCTTTTGGCTGCTGTGATCTCAATTCTTTCTATGTTTGCAATGATGGGCGGTAAAAACGCTGGTATTATGGCCAAATATCAGGCAGCCTTAGATCGAATGAGCAAAGCCGGCACCGAATATGTACGCGGTATCCCGGTTGTTAAGATTTTCCAACAGACGGTGTATTCCTTCAAAGCTTTTCAGAAATCGATCGAGGAATACAGTTATTTTGCCAAACACTATAACTCAGATGTCTGCAGCAAACCACAATCTGTAAACTTAACTTTTACTGAAGGAGCTTTTGCTTTCTTAGTGCCAGTTGCCTTATTTTTAGCACCTGGGGCATTATCCGGTGGTAATTTTGCAGAATTTGTAACCAACTTTTCCTTTTATGCTGTTTTTTCAGCTATCATCTCTACTGCTTTGGCACGTATCATGTTTGCATCTTCAGGAATGATGCTTGCACATACTGCTTTAGGACGTATTGCTCAAGTTATGGATGCACCTACATTATCGGTAAGTAAACAGCCAAAACATCCAATGGATAGTTCTGTAGAATTTAAGGATGTCAGCTTTACATACGAAGGTGCACATAGAGAGGCTTTATCTCGTGTTTCTTTTAAAGCAGAACCCGGACAAACGATTGCTTTGGTGGGACCTTCAGGTGGCGGCAAGACCACAGCTGCCAGTCTGATCCCAAGATTTTGGGATGCCAGTTCTGGTGAAGTGCTGGTAGGAGGCGTGGATGTAAAAGAAATGGATCCGCACGAACTGATGGATCAGATAGCATTCGTGTTCCAAAACAGCCGTCTTTTTAAAACTTCCATTTATGAAAATGTGCGGTCTTCTAGACCGGATGCCACTCGTGAGGAAGTGTTATCGGCCTTAATATCAGCGCAATGTAAAGATATTCTGGAAAAACTCCCTCAAGGAATGGATACCGTAATAGGAACGGAAGGAACATATCTTTCTGGAGGAGAACAACAACGTATCGCTCTGGCAAGAGCTATATTAAAAGATGCTCCAATTGTTGTATTAGATGAGGCAACTGCCTTTGCTGACCCGGAAAATGAAGCTTTGATTCAAAAAGGTTTTACGAAGCTGATGAAAGGACGAACTGTCATCATGATTGCTCATCGTTTATCTACGGTAGTGGGGGCTGATAAGATCATTGTCTTGAATGAAGGAAAAATAGCTGAACAAGGTATGCATGAGGATCTTATTAAAGCAGATGGATTATATGCAAAAATGTGGACTGATTATAATAAAGCGATCCAGTGGAAAATTACCGCTCAAAAGGAGGTGGCATAAATGTTTGGGGATAAGTTTCAACGCACCTATGCTTTAACAGATCAAGGTGTTAAAAATACAAAACGCGGTACTCTTTTTACCGTGATTACCAATTTAATTGTCATGGCAGGAACCGGTATTTTATATCTGGTTATGGGAAGCTTTATGAAAACTTTGATTGGCGAATCGAATGAAACCAATATCCTTGAGCCAATCTTATTGATTATTGTATTTTTACTTCTATCTTTTATAACGCACTATCTGCAGTATAAAGCGACTTATGGTCTGGTGTATGGAGAAGTTAAAACAACACGTCTTCATCTGGCAGAGCGTTTGCGCAAACTTCCATTAGGGTATTTTGGCAAGCGTGATCTGGCCGATCTTACTGAAACGTTGATGGGAGATGTCAACCGAATGGAGCATGTATGGAGCCATGTTTTAGGATATTTGTATGGTGCGTATATCTCTACAGCCATCATTGCGGTTTGTTTGATTTTCTATAATTGGAAGTTGGCGATTGCCTGTCTTTGGGGCGTACCGGTAGCATTCGCTTTATTATTTGGCAGTCGAAAGCTGACAGCACGAAGTTCACAAATCACAAAAACTGCAGCTATACGAGTATCAGATGGCATCCAAGAAGCACTTGAAAATGTAAGAGAAATCCGTGCTACGAATCAAGAGAAACGATATTTAAGCGGATTAAACGAAAAGATCGATCAACATGAAAAGGTTACGATTAAAGGTGAACTCACAACGGGATTATTTGTCAATGCAGCAAGTGTGATCATGAGACTAGGGGTAGCTACAACAATTTTGGTAGGAGCAAACCTGATCTTATCAGGACAAATCGACTTTATGTTGTTATTCTTGTTTTTATTGGTGATTACTCGTGTGTATGCCCCATTTGATCAAAGCTTGGCTTTGATTGCCGAAATGTTTGTTTCGCAGGTATCGGCGGATCGTATCAATGAAATCTATGAAACACCAATTGCGGCAGGATCAGATACTTTTAAACCACAAGGGCATGATATCGTGTTTGACCATATCAGTTTCTCTTATGATCACAAAGAGGTATTGCATGATGTAAGTTTCACTGCCAAAGAAGGGCAAGTAACGGCTTTAGTTGGCTCTTCTGGTTCAGGTAAGAGTACTTGCGCAAGACTGGCTGCGCGTTTATGGGATGTGGATAGCGGTCATATTTGTGTAGGTGGTGTTGACATATCCACAGTCGATCCAGAAATTTTATTAACCGACTATTCAATGGTATTCCAGGATGTCGTGTTATTTGATGATACTGTGATGGAAAACATACGTCTAGGGAAGCGCGGTGCCAGTGATGAAGAAGTTCTTGCGGCAGCTAAAGCGGCTAACTGTGATGAATTTGTAAATCTTTTACCTCAAGGATATGCCACACCGATTGGTGAAAACGGGGCTAAACTATCTGGTGGAGAGAGACAGCGTATTTCGATTGCCCGTGCACTTTTAAAGGATGCGCCTATCGTACTATTGGATGAGGCAACCGCATCATTAGATGTTGAAAACGAAACTAAGGTGCAGTCAGCATTATCACGCTTGTTGGTGGGCAAAACGGTACTTGTTATTGCACACAGAATGCGCACGGTAGCCGGAGCTGATCATATCGTAGTATTGGATAATGGTCATGTAGTTGAACAGGGTTCTCCAACTCAGCTTATGGAGAATCATGGCATCTATCGAAGGATGGTTGATTTGCAAAGTGAGAGTGCACAGTGGAAAATGAACTAACGCTTGAAATATAAGCGATATTAATGAAAAAAAGATGGCTGGAACCGAAAATGTTGACAACCATCTTTTCATTTGTTGATTATTTAGGATTGAAAAACTCTTCACCTTTATAAATGCTGTTAAGCTATGCAAGGGTATAGGTTCTAGTTTGCCAACCTGTTTTAGTTTCATGAAAGGTATTGGTTTTACCGCCAATGTTGCCTTCCTTTATGGTGATATTAGTACCCCACATGCAATCAAAATTCCGACATGATTATGTCCAACCCCAGAGAAGACAGCATCTGCCTTTTGGGATGCTGGATTTCTCCAATTCATCGCGATGTGCTGCGACAAATTAATCTACACATTGATTGCTGTTTCCGGTAAATTCAAAACTGTATCCATAGATTTCATAAAACCTTCCCCAGCTAAATCAGATACATTGGCCATATAATCCTAACTGACTGTAATAGTTGTTCATGCCTCGGATTTTCATGGTTGAGTTTGGCCTAGATAAAGCAACAGAGCGTATGGATTATTTACATGATTTAGAAAGTCAAGTATGCTTTAACTACTAGAATTAATTGTATTTAAATAAATCGAAAATCATGTAATTTATATAAACGAAGATGCTCCAGTAACTGCATTAGGATTACCTAAAAAATAGGAATTGTGAAAAAGCAAGCTGGCCTAATCAATAAGTTAATCTTAACCATCATAATATGAGTGATTTTTTTGCACAAAGTGCACAAAGATTATACAGATTTCTGGGGAGATTATTGTCAGGCGTTGAGGATTTTTTTTTATAATGCAACAAGTAAGCGACAAAAAGACTCAAATTTCCTATTGACTCGATTTGTTTTTTAAAACGTTAGTAATAATGATTATGAGAAGATTAAAGAAGCACTCAGAGTGTATATTCGCTCGAAGGCTTTTTAGATAGTTCTATTCTTAAAAGGAATGGTAAATTATGTATTATAGGTATTAGACATTTCATTCTTTTAAATTTACTATTTAGTTAAAAATAGAAACCGAATAGTTACTTTTATAAAACTGGGAGATGAAAGGGTGAAAAAACTTTTATCTATTTTAATGAGTTTATGTGCACTGTTTTTATTGATGGCATGTGCAAAAAACGAGGAATCAATTCGGATAGAAACGGAAAGACAGGAAACAGGAGATCAAACTTCAAATACAATTTTAGAAAGTGGGGAAATCAGTATGAGACAAATTGCAGTGAAATGGGACGATAAACAAGTGATTTATGAATTGAATGGCAGTCCCATTTCCACTTCATTGATGGAACAGTTGCCGCTTACTGTGGAAATAGAAAATTATAGTACAAATGAGAAGATATTTTATCCACCTGAAAAGTTGGATACAAGAGAGTCTCCACTCGCAAAAGGCGGTATAGGAACCTTAGCTTATTATGAACCATGGGGTGATGTGGTTTTCTTTTACGGAGATTACAGAGAAAATTCAAGTCTTTTTGAGTTAGGCAAGGTTGTTTCTGGAGAAGAAATGATTTGTGAAATGTCTGGAACGCTGACAATTGATTTTGTTCAAGAATCATGATGCGTTAAGACTTGTCATTTTTTTAATGCGATAAGATATGTAAGTGAAAGTTATAAGGAGGAAAAGGTATGCGTATCAAGGATGAAAAAAGTTTTGAGAAGAAGAATGTTTTTGGTTTGGGAGTGCCAAATGATGCTTATGCACAGTATTTTATTGGTCATTCCTATTTGAATCCATTAACAGAAATGGGAAAGTGTCCTGTATTCCTTGCCAATGTGACTTTTGAACCGGGATGTCGAAATAACTGGCATATTCATCATGCGAAAAATGGAGGAGGACAGATTCTTGTTTGTACGGCTGGTGAAGGCTGGTATCAGGAAGAAGGAAAAGAAACAGTTAGTTTACAACCAGGTACCGTGATTACCATTCCGGCAAATGTGAAACACTGGCATGGTGCTAAAAAGGATAGTTGGTTTTCACATATTGCCATCGAAGTTCCAGGGGAAGAAACTAAGAATGAATGGCTGGAAGCAGTCGATGATGAAACCTATAATGGTTTAGAGTAAAGAACGGTAAAAAATTTTGTAAGATATTATGGTATAGAGATGGACTAAGAAAAGTATTTAATCGGATATAAGTTTAGAATCTTTTTTATCAGGAGAATGAATGTCTATACAAGAAATGAAGTAAAAAGTGGATTTGCCTTTTTAAAACAAATCCACTTTTGTATTTTTAGAAAATAACAGATTGGTGATTCAGAGGGAACTGTACCAGTTTTGTGCCTGCTAAATTATGATCCTGTATGTTGATTTTTTGAATAGTGGAGTTTTCATGGGTCGTATAGTAATAAATACCTTTTGTGGCATTGATGCAACAAGAATACAGTGTGTAATCCATCTTATTTTCCGCTGTCATTACACTGCCTTTGACCATGGCAACTTGTTGAAGAACACGAAAGTACTGTTGAACATTGTCGCTTTCGGTACCATCAGAATATAGGTTGTGTTTTAAGAAAGCCGTTTTAACAAATCGGGAAACACTGCTGGCATCACCCGGAAGCCCTATGGCTCCCATGCCTACGGCATAGGGCTTTAAATCAATGTTTTTATTCAATCGATTTTCAGGATAGGACTTTGTAAGGTTCAGATATTGTTGCATGTTTAAACAGTGAAAATCAAATGGTGGGTTGTTTGTTAATACACCAAAAGGATTGTCATAGATCTTTAATCCTTCCTGAACGGATTCTATGACAATGGATTGATCTTTATCCGCAAGGATCCAGTGTAAGGGCGAATTAGGAACCGAATCTTTGAACGCAATGTCTAAAACATTAATGCGTTCTAATAACTGACGGGCTTGTTTGACGGTTTCGCATTGAGATAAGATCCATGGAATGATTTCAAAAGAGGCAATGTTATCCTGATCTTCTTTGTAAGGGAAATAGACAGCATTTTGACTGAATTGCAGGCCTGCCATGCCAAGTCCTTTTTCATTCACTGCCTCGGCATATAAAGGGGTGTTGTCAATGACAGTTGCCATACCGATCATCGCATAATGATGGGCAATTGTTTCTTTATGACGAAAGAGAAACGGATACTGACGAGGTGTTATGACAACTTCTTCGCCAAAACCACAATCTAAATCCAGGTTTCTTCCAAAGTAAAAGTCTTGATTGACATAGGTAAAACTTGTACACATAAGGACATCTCCTTCTTTTTCTTAGATTGTATCATGAAATGACTAGAAAAAGAATTGATTCTTTTTTAGCTGCGTATAATTTGTTTCCAACATTTGCACATGTGATAAAAAGTCCGGATCATTAAAATATTTGGCATGTTCTGGACAGATCTGTATACAATGCTGGCACTTGATGCAGATGCCGGGTACTTGCGAAGGATCTTGTAAATCGATGGACTGCATAGGACAGGAAATTGCGCAAAGACCACATTGATTACAGAGTTTTGTATCTGTAACCGGCTTTGCTTTTAAAAAGTTAACAGGTTTTCCATCGATTCCTTTTGGAATATAGTAAGGTGCGTTGGGATCACCGGGAATCGGGCAAGAAAGTGTCTTGTGGCTTTGTATATTTTTAAGAACTTGGCCAAGAAACACATCAATTTGTTTAAAATCTTTTGTATCGGGATGTCCGGTAGCGATTTTTTGACTGAACGCATGTTCGCAGACAAGGGCAGCTGCTCCTTTGATACAAAAATGATTTTCGGACAAGAGAAAACAAAGTTCAGCCAATGCATGATCAAAGTTTCGGTTTCCGAAGGTCACGATGGCAAGCACATTAGTTTGATTGCCATGTACATGCTCTCTAATAAAAGGCATGATTTTATTTGGAAGTTTCCCGGCATAAGTAGGCATGCCAAAAACGACAAACGAAGTTGAAGGAATTTCAAAATTATTTTGTCGCCTGTTGAAAGAAGTCAAGTCTGTATCGATGACAGGAACCATGAATGACTGTGAAAGAAATTGGCAAATGTGATGCACAATTCTTCGAGTATGTCCGGCTGCACTCCAATACAGAGCGTGGATTTCTGTGATCTTCATAGTTTTAGTATAAAGAAAACCCGTGAGAGTTTCACGGGAAAATTATTGAATTTCATCGAGTACAGCTTTTGAAGCACTGATTCCGATGCGTGTAGCGCCGGCTTCCAACATGGCTTTGCACGTATTCCAGTCGCGAATACCACCGGCCGCTTTTACTTCTACCAGATCACCTACAGTTTCTTTCATCAGTCTGACATCTTCTACGGTAGCACCTCCAGTACCAAATCCAGTGCTTGTTTTGATAAAATCAGGCTTTACTTCTTTGGCAATCTCGCTGAGTTTTTTGATTTCTTCTGTCTCTAAATAACAGTTTTCAAAGATGACTTTGATTTTTGCCTCATGCTCATGACAAAGCTGAGTTAATTGATTCATTTCTTCCTGAAGGTATGCCCAGTTATGCATTTTGGCCTGCCCTACATCAATCACATAATCGATTTCATCGGCACCTTGTTCAATTGCATAGTTACATTCAAACATCTTTGTTTCCAATCCGCATTGTCCTAATGGAAAACCAATGACCGAGCATACTTTTACATCAGTATCTTTTAAATCTTCCTTACATGTAGACACCCAACACGCATTCACACATACACTGTATGTATGAAGGTCTTTGGCTTCCTGGCATAACGTGTCAATTGTGTCTTTCGTTCCAAATGCCTTTAAGAAAGTGTGATCGAATTTTTTTGCGATTTCTGATTTTTTGTACATAAATCCTCCCTTAATCAATATGTGTGGCAATATAATGGCTGATTTCCAATGGTGAATCTAGATCGACGATTTGATCGATACTTTTTTTCTTGGAGAAAATATCGAGTACATCATTCAGGATCCGGATGTGTTTTGTTTGATCTTCAGCCGCTAATACTAATATAATTCTAGCATATTTTCCATTCAGGAAACGAACCGGTTTTTTAAAGGTACATAGACTGACGTCCACATGATGAACACCGTTTTCAATGGCAGAATGAGCCAGTACCAGATCATCTGCTAAAAACATGTAGAGTCCTTTGTATTTCTGATCGTTGATGATGGCATTGACATAGCTTTCCGAAATGGATTTATCTTCTAATAGAGGTTTACAGGAAATACGTAAGGCTTCTTCCCAATCGACTTCTTTGGAACAAACCTGAATATGTTTGGCAGACAGATAATAGGATAAAGTCTGACCAAAATTTCGATGAGGAACTTTAGGAATCTGAATGCTTGAATAATATTCTTGTAAACTCTTTTGGAATTTAATTAGGTTTGTAGGATTCATATAGCTGCTGGCAATCTTTGTGATTTCATCAATCTGCATTTTCGCATGCGGATCGGTGTACATACAATTTCTTAGAATTGTTACTCGATCTTGATCGGTCAAAATAGGATGTACGACAACTAGCTTTTTCTCATTGGGAAGAATAACTGTGGATATGACAATATCATATCCATGGTTTTCGTTGTATAAACTTAAAGGTAAATTACAGATTTCTGTGGCCTGAGGAATCAAAGCAGTAATTTCATTACGCAGCATATTTCCGGTTCCAATGCCATTGGGGCAAATAATCAAGATTCGAAATTCTTTTTTATCATCTTGATTGATGGTCAAAAAAGCACCGAAATGAAGTGTTAAATAAGCAACTTCGGCATCACTGATCATCGTACCTATTTTCTTTTCTAAGACATGGCAGGCTCTTTTTGTCAGTTCAAACAATTCTTCATATTCTGTTTTTATATTGTTCAATAAAGGATTTCCCAATTGAATACCATATCGATAACGATACAACGATGTTTTTAAATGGGCGTTGATCGCATTGATCAGTTCATCTTCTTGTTTAAAATAAGCATATGAAAGTCTTTCAAATTCAGAAACTAATAATTTAGACATCTCATAGGTTTCTCCTTGTTCTTTGGAAACGTTCACCGGAATCGTCTGTAATCGAGAACCTAAAAGATGAAGGGTTACATAAATTTTTTCACTTGTCTCTAAATTTGAAAAATATTTTTGTACTAGATTGTATTCTTTGGTTTGAACGATTTCTTCTTCATCCATATCTGCAAAATTTAAAGTATCGTGTTGATTAGGCAGGGTAGCCATAAATAAAGCTAAAGTTGGTAAAATTCCGCTGACGTATTCGGTATCCAGTTCTTCTTCAATGTGTCGAAGCTTTGAAAGAATGGAAATGACTTCATCTTCATATTCAGTGAGTATTTTTCTATTTTGATAATGATTTAATATTTGCGGAAACAACATGAAAAAGATGGCTCTTTTTTTGACAGCCTCTCCTATAATTTCATAACCGGATTTAATATCATAATGCAGTTCTATATTGTATTGTTTCAAAAAGCGGATCACAGCTTTTAAATCATTAATGATGGTATTACGGCTGACTTGACATAAGTCGATAAAATCTTCGATATACAGTTTTCGGTTCTTACAGATCATCGTACAGATTTCAATATATTGTCGATCTTCCGGCGTGAAAACGGGAAGATTGCCCAGATCCTGCGCATCCATTTTTTTCTGAATCAGGGCAATGGCATCTGAAGGAACCAGTACCCCTTTTCCTCTTTCCTGAATCAATAATGGAAGATCGTTGTCCGTCAACCATTCATTGATTTTTGTCAAGTCGTAATAAATACTTCTTTTGGAAATATGAAGCTCATCCGCCAGATCCTGTGCTTTGACATATCCTTTGGCATACATGAGAATCTTCAATATTTCCTGACATCTTTTATCCAATGTATAGATAATCGACATAGAATCTTCCTTTCTTTTTAACTGTGTGTGATCAGTTGTTTTGCCTTTTTAGAATAGGGCGTGTTTTTTAAATGATGTCTGGCTTTTCGGGCGTACTTTTCTTTTATTGCGGTATTGCCTTGATAACCATATTGCAGCGCTAATAAATATTGTAACAAACCGATGTGGAAGATCTGCTCTTGTGAATCTTCTTTTTTGACCACTTCTTTTTCTTTTTTTGCCAGTATGTTTTCTACGGTCTCTATATCCTGACTCTTTTTTTCAATCATAATTCGATACAACATACAATCGTATTCATATTCTTCCGGGTGATTTGAATCTTTGATTTTTTCCAGAAGAAATTTAGACCATTCTTTGTTTTGTGCATCCAGAAAATAAAAATAGGTCTGACTTGCGATTTGATAGGTTTGTCTTTGGGAAAGTGGCTTTTGAAACATCAACTCTACTTGCCTGGTGATTTTTTTGTAATCTCCAAGTGAGATATAAACACGAAGGATGTTCCAGTTTTGATCGTATTCACTAAAAAGAAGCTTGTAACTTTTGGACTGTAGAATGGAAAGTGCTTTTTGTGCATTTCCTTTTTTCATCTGATTGATAAAACGGGACCAGACGATACTTCGTACGATAAATGGAATTGCCAGCGCAATAAAAAGCAGAGTCACAAAAACAGCCGCTTGCATGGTTGTCATAAGAAAACACTCCCTTTAACACGTTTAATATTACCAACTCCAAAAAGGGAAAACGAGTACAGATTTTTTCGCATTTCTTAGTTTTTTTGTGCAATTACAATACGAAAATATAGACAAAAACAAGTTGCATATATAAGGAAAGCGCTACATTTCAAGGGGTTATGCAACTAATGAGTTGCACAAGTTTGGGAAAAAGTTTGGTCTTGTTTTCACAAGAATCGACATTGATAATTTGGGTAGAAAACAACGACAAGGGTAGGAGAGAGAAGAATGATCACAGATTTGATTCAAGAAAAAAACTGCTTCATGATCGAGAGTGTTTCCGATTGGAAAGAAGCAGTTCGAGTAGCCTGCCGACCAATGATCGAGCAGGGATTCTGTACAGAGGAATACGAAAAAGCCGTGTTTGAAAGTACAGAAAAATATGGTCCATATTATGTATTATGTGAAAATCTGGCGCTGATTCATGCGAGTCTGGCTGCCGGTGTCAATGAAACGCAAATGGCTGTGACGGTATTAAAGAAACCGGTAAAATTCTCACCCGATGGCTATGATGTCAGGGTGCTTGTGACTTTGGTTGCCAAAGATAGAGTCAGTCATATGGAAGGAATTCAATCCGTAAGTAATATATTTTCCGATCCTGAAAAGGTTCAAAAAATATTGGACGCACCAAGTACAAAAGAGATATATGACCTGTTTATCTCCAGTACTTGCGAAAATAAATAAGCGTTGAGCAAAGAGGAGGAGAAAAGAGATATATGTTAGATTTTGTCATTAACATATTGTCAACCCCGGCTATTTTAGTAGGTCTATTATCATTATTGGGGTTGGCACTTCAAAGAAAACCCATTGAAGATATCGTTAAGGGAACAGTAAAGACAATCGTTGGGTTTTTAGTACTGAGTGCAGGTTCCAGCTTTCTGCAAACAGGTTCATTGAATGCATTTGGAGATATCTTCAACTATGCATTTAATATGCAGGGAGTTGTGCCAAACAATGAAGCAATCGTTTCCTTAGGATTGCAGGATTTCGCAACAGATACAGCGTATATCATGTGTATCGGTATGATCGCAAATATTGTGATTGCCCGATTCTCAAGATGGCATTACATCTTCTTAACAGGTCACCACACATTATATATGGCATGTATGTTAGCGGTTATTTTGAATGTCGGTGGATTAACAGGTGTACAGCTGTGGATCGGCGGCGGTCTGCTTCTGGGATTTATCATGGCTTTCTCTCCGGCAATTTGTCAGCCTACCATGAAGAAAATCGTCAAAGTCGATGGCTTAGGTTTTGGACACTTTGGTGGAGCCGGTTATTGGTTTGCGGCACAGTGTGGAAAATTGTTTAAAGGAAGTAAATCCAGTGAAGATATCAACTTCCCACAGCGTTTGACATTCTTGCGTGATACAACCGTAGCCATTGGTCTTACCATGGTCGTATTCTTCTTGATCGTTACTGGTATTGCGGTAGGAAAAGGAATCTTGACCGAAGATCCGGAAACCTTATTGGCCACTTATACAAATTTAGGTGGATTGTTGAATGTGGGAGCTGAAACACAGACACATTGGGCTGTATGGGCCATCACTTCCGGTTTAAGTTTTGCCGGTGGTGTTTATATCATCTTAAGTGGTGTTCGTTTGATCGTCGGTGAAATTGTTCCTGCTTTCCGTGGTATTGCGGAAAAACTGGTTCCGGGAGCTATTCCGGCTATTGACTGTCCGGTTGTATTCCCTTATGCACCAAATGCGGTACTGATCGGATTCTTAGTATCTTTCTTAGGTGGTATCGTCGGATTGTTTATTCTGGTATTTATCAACAGCGCCTTTGCTCCGGTAGCATTGATTTTACCGGGAGTTATTCCACACTTCTTCTGTGGAGCCACAGCTGGCGTATTTGGCAATGCCGAAGGTGGATTAAAGGGATGTGTATTCGGATCATTCATGCACGGATTATTGATTACATTCTTGCCAGCTATTTGTATGCCGGTCATGGGGGCACTGAACTTTGCCAACTGTACATTCTCCGATGCCGACTTCTCATGGATGGGAATCGTATTTGGAAACATTGCACAGTACGTGCAGGGATCTGCCTTGTTGATCGTATGTATCGTTGTATATCTGCTGCCAATTATCTATAACTATGTAGCACCAAAAAAGAAAGAAGCTCCGGCAGCTGAATAAAAGAAAGAAGGATAAAATTTATGGAAATCAGAAAAATTATGTGCTGCTGCGGACAAGGTCTTGGAAGCAGTATGATCGTTGGAATGAACGTTGAAAAAGTTCTTCAGAAGCTTGGAATCAAAGGAGTAAGTGTGGAACATACTGCCATTGGGGAAATTACAGAAGGAAGCGCTGATTTGTTTGTAGTCGGTAAAGATTTGGAACCACAGGTTACACATTTAAAAAATAAAATCATTTTAGACCAGCTGATGGATCTTAACGAAATGGAAACAAAGCTCAGAGAAAAATTTGGTCTTTAATCAATCGGAGGGGCTGAAAGCTCCTCCCTTATTCTAACTGCGGAGGATGACATATGAATCAAGAGCAAAAACATGATCTAGAATTGTTAGCTGCCAAGATACGATTGGATGTGCTTAAAATGCTTCAGCATAGAGGATATGGACATCTGGGAGGGTCTCTTTCTATTGTAGAGTTGATGAGTGTTTTATATGGTAAGCAACTTCATATTGACCCTAAAAACCCCCAAATGCCAGATCGTGATCGAGTGGTCTTATCCAAGGGACATGCCGGTCCTGGATGGTATAGTGTATTGGCAGAAAAAGGATATTTTGATCCATCTTGGCTCTATACGCTAAATGAAGGTGGAACCAGGCTGCCCAGCCATCCGGATCGTTTGAAAACGCCTGGAGTCGATATGACAACCGGATCACTGGGACAAGGAACCAGTTCGGCTGCCGGAATCGCAACAGGATTAAAGTTAAAAGGTTCGAAAGCGTATGTATATTGTATTGTCGGTGATGGGGAACTCAATGAAGGACAATGTTGGGAAACCTTTCAATATCTGGCGCATTATCGCATGAATCATTGTATCGTGATCATTGATGACAATAAAAAACAATTGGATGGTTATACCAAAGATATTATGAATCCATTTGATATTGCGGAAAAGATGAAAGCGTTTGGCTTCCACGTAGAAACCGCAAAAGGAAATAGCGTTGAAGCAATTGATGAAGCCATCGAAAAAGTCAAACAAGTGCAAGATCAGGCTGTATGTATTGTCTTAGATTCCATCAAGGGAGCTGGCGTGCCTTACTTTGAAAATATGATGGCAAATCACTCGGTTAAATTTAATACCGATGAAATCAATGCAGCTACCAATCAAGCTATTCAGGCGTTAGAAGCATATATTCAAAAGGAGGCAACTTCTCATGTATAAATTAACCGAAGATCGTACTAAAAAAGGAAAAGAATTACGTTCGGTTTTTGTCGATACTTTGCTTAAACTGATGGCAACGGATGAAAATATAGTGGCTTTGGATGGGGATCTCGGCGGTGCCAGTAAGTTTACCGAGATTGCCAAAACCTATTCAGATCGTTTTATTCAATGCGGTATCAGTGAAGCCAATATGGTGGGAGTCAGTGCCGGAATGTCAACGGTTGGCTTCAAACCGTTTATGCATACATTTGGACCTTTTGCGACAAGACGCGTATATGATCAGATTTATTTATCCGGAGCTTATGCCGGAAATACGATCAATATTTATGGCTCTGATCCGGGCTTTTGTGCAGGTCCCAATGGAGGCACCCATACGACATGGGAAGATGTGGCCTTGATGCGTGCCATTCCGAATGCCATCGTTTGTGATGCGGCCGATGCAGTGCAGCTGGCCTGGATCATTGAAGAGTTTGCGAAAAGAGAAGGTGTGCACTATATTCGAGCGAATCGTAAAGCATGCCGTAATGTCTATCAAGAGGGTTCTACATTTGAATTGGGAAAAGGAATTCTTTTGAAAGAGGGATCGGATGTATTGATCATAACAGCGGGTCAGCTTGTCAGTGATGCTTTAGACTGTGCACAAAACCTGGAAAAACAAAATCTTTCGGTTTCTGTAATCGATATGTTTTGTATCAAGCCATTGGATGTTGATTTGATCTTCAAAGAAGCAAAAGGAAAAAAAGCAGTCGTGACTTTTGAAAATCATTCCATTACAGGTGGGTTGGGAAGTGCTGTGGCCGAGGTACTTGCCGAAAATAATATTTCGGTACCTTTTAAACGCCATGGTGTCAACGAAAGATTTGGTCAGGTGGGAACTCCAGAGTTTCTTCAGAAAGAGTTCAAGCTGACGGCACAAGATTTAGAAGAAACCATCAAAACATTGTTAAAGTAAGATTGGATCAAAAAATCCAATCTTTTTTATAAAGAGTAAACATTATAATGTTATGATAATCATGAGGTGATATTATGAAACTTTCCATCATCAGTGATCAGGTGAGCCAAGATTTAGAAGAAGCCTTAAATATTATCGTAAAAGAAGGCTATGAATATGTGGAACTGCATAATGTATTTGGCCATTCTATTGAAACATGTACCCGAGAAGAAGTAGACGAGATTCAACGATTGTTGAAACAATATTCTGTAAAAGTTTCCAATATCGCAAGTACCATATTCTTTTTATGCCCATTGTATCCAGAGGATGAGGTATCTTTATTTAATCCGAATTTTTATTCTATACAAGGAAACTTGGAATATCATTTAAAAGTATTGGAAAATGCTTGTTGGATTGCCAATGCATTAGAGTGCCCAAAGATTCGCATTTTTCCCTTTCGCTGGCCGGACAATCGAAAAGGCCCCTATGGAACAAAACATGATTTTGAGAAGATCATCGAAAATATTAAAAAGGCTTTACATATTTCAAAAAAGTATCATGTGACATTAATGTTGGAGAATTGTCCATATTCGCATTTACCAAAAGGAAAGATGACATACCAGGTTATACAAGAAATAAATGATCCCTATTTAAAGCTTTTATGGGATCCGGCAAATTCTTATCGTGCCATTCGCGAAAATGTACCGGAAACGTATATGGATTGGAACTTGGAAGAAGAATTCATGCATCTACATCCTTATATAGGTCATATTCATTTGAAAAACTATCATTATGTTTCCGAGCTTGTAAAACCTTTTGTGCACGTTCCGCTACTGAATGGGGATATTGCCTATGATAGTTTATTAAAGAAAATACAAGATAAATGTGATTGTTTTCTTTCTTTGGAACCGGAAGTTGATTTTACACAAACCATTCAAAGCATGAGACAACTTATTCAATCCTAACAAGAGGACATCCGAAAAGATGTTCTTTTTCGATTTTATTTTTGGTATGATTAAGATATGAATCGAAATAAACGTGTATATTTATATTTATTAGCTATCTTAGTTGTGCTGTCAGTGGGATCAAGCATTGTTTCCGGTGCTGTGTATTTTATGCGCCCTAAACAAGAGACTGTGAAGCAGGAAACCGAAACAAAGATTGAACCGAAAGAAGAAAAAGGCAGTTCATCTTTTACCTTTGCAGGTGTAGGCGATAATTTGATTCATCAGGCGATTTTTTCGCAATATGAAATGGGTGTCACCGATTATGATTTTAAGGAAGACTATGCTTTAATGAAACCGTATATTGAAGCGGCAGATCTTTCTTTTATCAATCAAGAAACAATTTGTGCAGGTGAAGAGTTTGGATTAAGTCATTATCCACAGTTTAACGGCCCGACACAAATCTTGGATGCGGTTGCCAATACAGGATTTGACTGGTTAGCTGCCAGTAGTAATCACAGTTTAGATAAAGGCAGCGATGCCTTACTGGCGGAATTAAACTATCTTCATGAAAACTATCCGGATATTTCGGTGACAGGAGCATATCGCAGTGAAGAAGAATCCAATCAATATATCGTTCGTGAAGTAAACGGTATCAAAGTGGGTCTTTTAGGATATACATATGGTTTGAATGGAATACCGCTGCCGGAAGATATGCCATGGCTGGTGGAATTAATCAATGAAGATCAAATTCAAAAAGACATGGAAGCATTATCGAAAATCAGCGATGTGCAGATCGTCTCTATGCATTGGGGAACGGAATATCATACAGAAATCGAAGCCGATCAACAAGCCTTGGCGCAAAAGATGAATGAATGGGGTGTTGAAGTTATCGTTGGAACACATCCGCATGTCATCAAACCGGCAGAAATCATCCAAGGCGAAAAACAGGATACTTTGTGTTATTATTCTTTAGGAAACTTTTTAAGTGCGCAAGATACCAACGAAGGTATGGTTGGCGGTATGGCCAGCTTTACCTTACAGTATGATTTTGATACACAGGAAACATCATTTAAAGATGTGAAATTTACACCAACGGTGATGTATTATGATCCTGCTTTCACTACTTTTAAAGTGATGACGATCCATGATTATAACGACGATTACATTCCAACACATTATGTAGCTTCTTTAGGCTATGATATGTCTAAGACTTGGATTCAAAATTATGTAAAAGAAATCATGGGATCACCGGAAGGAATCGAGGTGGTAGTTGAATAATGAACCAGAAATTAGTTGCGGAAAATCGTAAAGCACGTCATGAGTATGAGTTGTATGATCGATTTGAAGCTGGTCTTTGTTTAAAGGGAACGGAAATCAAAAGTATTCGAAAAGGAAAGGTACAGTTAAAAGACTCTTATATTAGTTTTTATGGCAACGAGGCTTATATCAAGGGAATGCATATTGCACCGTATGAGCATGGTAATATATTTAACCATGAGGAAACTAGGGATAGAAAACTTTTATTGCACAAAAAAGAGATTTTGAAGTTGGAGCAGTCGGCACGGATAAAAGGTTATACAGTAGTACCTACACGACTCTATTTAAGTAAAGGCTTGGCGAAATTAGAGATTGCTCTGGCTAAGGGTAAAAATCTGCATGATAAACGAGAAGCACAGAAGAAAAAGGATGCGCAAAAAGAAATACAGAAGGCCTTGAAGAACGATTATTAGTACGCTATAATGGCTTTCCTGGGGATGTTTATGGTATTCGATGAGTAAATGTCTGGATAGGACCACAGCCACGAAGGACACGTGTAAAAACCACTTAAAATTAATTGCTAAAACTAAACTTGCTAATGTTTTTGGTGTAAACCAGAGCATGGCTTTCGCTGCCTAATTTAATTGCCTACGTTTGGCTTGCAGCCCCAATAGTCTAGGTTCGCTTTCTTATTAGCTATTGCAGGACACATAAAGAAGATAAGATGAAGTAGCGGTCCGATACTTCATACGAAAATTTTAGGATCACATCTTAAGATCTTTGTTCTTATCCAAAGCTTAGGATTATTTTGATAAGAAAAGCTGTAAACGTTGTATCGTGGGACTTTGCTTAGACAGGAGTTCGACTCTCCTCATCTCCACCAATAGCTGATAACTCCTTTACATAAAGGAGTTTTTTTGTTTTTCTAAAATTATGGCGGAAATTTGGTGGAATTATTTGAAATTTTCATCTAATTTGTTTTTCATTTCAGTTCTTAAATCGTTATAGATATGCTCATATGTTTTATGGCGTTAATTTCGAGTTTAACGTATAGTATTGTTGTCTTTGTATCTTACGACCTTTTAAAATCTTCAATATGCTATAATCAGTTCATTACACGAAAGCGCCCTCGAGCGTGAGGGCTGAGATGCTGTTTCAGTATATGCTTTGCTCCTTTATGTTTCCTCTCATAGTAGATGTGCTTGCCTAACTCATCAGCGAGTGGCTTGATAAGAAATTAAAGAAGTAGTGTAATGAGTACAAAAAAAGAGAGTTGCCACTCTCCTTTATTCTTATATTTCAGGCACTTTGCTCATTTGACTACCTGAATTACAGCATAGTATTAAGCATGATCAATTTGTTAATCACACTCAATTTTGTCATTAAATTTTCATATGTATATCAGCAGTTTTTACAAATAAAATAAATATACAATTTGTTATGAAACAGCACCTTCCTGAATCGGTGTATGTTCTTCTATCATCGTTTCAAGTAAACCTTTATCTATTTTATCGATTTCTTCAGCCAGATTGACCGCATGATCATTGATTCGATCATAATCCGTTAAGATTCTGGAGAAGGCAATTCCCAGTTCACTGGAAATGCTCTTATCTTTTAAGCCCTGGATCTGAGCTGTTCTCCATTCTTGTGTGTTCTCATCAATCTGATTGTTGTAGCTGTTTGCTTTGTTAAGATCGAAGATAAAATCGTGCATTTTGAAGGTTCTTTTCTTCATCTTTCGCAAAATTGTTTTCTCTGCCTCATTGGTCGTTTCTTTTGCGATAATCAAAGCTTGCCGGTCCATATTGATCGCATAATCACTGATACGCTCAATATCCACCAACATCGTATAATAAGCGGTTAAAGCTTTGGTGGTTTCCTGATTTAAGTTACCATAAGCAAAGGCATCGGTAATGTATTTAGAAATAGCACTGTTTAAGAAGTTAACAGCTGCTTCCCGCTTCTGAATGGATTTGGAACGATCTTCCTTGTAGTTGATCAGTTGGTCAAAGGCATCCGATACATTGGTATAGGCAAGTTTCATCATGCGCATGACTTCATCATTGACCTGTTGTATATTGATAGCGGATAAACCGATGATTTTATTACTCTTAGGTAGAGGCTGCAAATACATTAATCCTTCGGAATCCACCGATAACTTTTCGCTTGGAAGAATATGCTGGGCAAAAGCCGCTAAATACGTTCCAAACGGCAACAACAACAGTGTGGTGACCACATTAAACAAGGTGTGCATATTGGCGATCTGTTGAGCTGCATTATCTGGCGACCATCCGGCCACAACCGAAGTAAGCGGCGTCAATAAACATACCGTAGTAAAGATGATCGTACCGATGATATTAAAGCTTAAATGAATGATCGTTGTCTGTTTGGCTTCTCGACTTGTTCCAAAGGAGGCTAAAATCGCCGTAATACAAGTACCGATATTTTGTCCAAACAATACGAATACGGCTCCATCCAGTCCAATCAGACCACTTCGCGCCAGAGCCTGTAAGATACCCAAAGAAGCAGAAGAACTCTGAATGATAGCGGTAAATACAGCTCCTACTAAGATCCCAATTGCTGGATTTGAAAAATTTGTCAATAACGAAATGAAGGCTTCGGATTCTCTAAGCGGACTCATGGACGAAGACATCATATCCATACCAATAAACAAAATACCCAGACCGGCAATGATCGACCCAAAATAATGAAGTTTTGGATTCTTCAAGAAAACGATCAATACGACACCGGCAAAGGCAATCAGCGGTGCAATCTCACTGACATTCAGTGCCACCAGCTGTCCGGTGATAGTGGTACCGATATTGGCTCCCATGATGATCCATACAGCCTGTTGCAGGCTCATTAAACGGGCATTGACAAATCCGATGACCATAACGGTTGTAGCACTGCTGGACTGAATAGCTGCCGTAATTAAGGCTCCTACGATAACGCCAAGAATACGATTGGATGTCAGCTTTTCCAGGATAGTCTTCAACCGATCACCAGCTGCTTTTTCCAGACCATCGGACATCATCTGCATCCCATACAAAAACAGGGCAAGTCCCCCAAGTAATTTCAAAATTAAAGAAAGATCCATAATTTTCTCCTTAACAAGTTTTACTTCTACATAATAAAAGGAAAAATATATGATTTCAATAAAAATTATAAATATAGAGAGTAATATTTCTACCCAAAAGAATGAACAGGAAAGTATTATCTTATCCAAGTTCTGTATGTTTATACGTAACCCTTTTCATGTTACAATATTAACAACAAGGAGGTGTTCTTCATGATTCAAAAAGAACAAGTTTTTATAACACCTTTTTCAACTTATCGAACTTTGCACATTCATCTTCCGCAAGACTACAAAAACAGTACAGAACGATATCCTGTCATGTATATGTTTGACGGGCATAACTTATTTAATGATGCAGATGCGACCTATGGAACTTCTTGGGGCCTGGAAACATTTTTAAATTCTTATGACAAACCGTTTATCATTGTAGGATTGGAATGTAATCACGAGGGAAACCAACGATTGTCAGAATTTAGTCCTTATACGTTTTCAACACCGTATTTAGGCCATATTTACGGTAAGGGCGATCAGCTGATGGATTGGATGGTCAATGAACTAAAACCTTATGTTGACTCTCGGTATCGTACGATGCCTTTACGTGAATGTACCGGCATTGGCGGAAGCAGTATGGGAGGGCTTATGGCTTTGTACGGGATTCTTCATTACAATTCGATTTTCTCAAAAGCCGCTTGTCTTTCCAGTGCTGTGTTTGGCTGTAAAGAAAAGATCCTTTCTGAATTTCAGAAAACAAGTCTTTCACCGGATACAAGAGTATATTTAAGCTGGGGTACGAAGGAATTGTCAAAAAGTGTATTTCAAGATCAAAGAATCAATGATATGAAGATGCTTGTCAATGAATTTACAGCGCGTAATGCATCTGGTATTTTTCGTCTGATCGAAAACGGTCAACATAATGAAACAACATGGGGCCAACAAAATAAAGCTGTCTTTGATTATTTGTGGCGATCTTAAAACAGGTAAGTCTGTCTTGGCACATGGATAAAGACGAAATAGCTTCCGACAGGAGGCTTTTTTCCTTTCTTTTCATTCATCAAAGAATGAATAAGTTTATCTTGTAAAAAGTCATAAATCTTTTCTCTTTGTAGGGCGTACTTGTGCTAAAATAAATGGCAAAAGAGGGATATGGTTATGAGACAAAGAAACCGGGAAAAGTACATGGATCCCATCATGAGATATAAGGGGGAATTTAGATGAAATATGGATTATGGGCCGCCAAGGGGGTTGTGTTTCTTTTATTGATTCTATTGATGTTCAATGTCTTTAGCGGTCCAAAGATGAGTAAAGAGGATTTTGGTGTTGTGTTATCCAAAGTACAGGAGAATTTAGATTTAAGCGCTCTGTTACAGCAGGATAATCAGGCAATACGAAAAAATTTGGGATTAGATCCGGAAGCATATGAACGAATCGCATATTTTAAGATCGATGATGTCATGCAGGCCAATGAATATGTATTGGTGCAGTTTAAGGATACGGATCAAAAAAATGCTTTTCAACAAGCCATTGAAAGTCGTATTGCCGAGCAGACAAACTTATATGACGGCTATGCGCCGGATCAGGTGCAGTTATTAAAGCAGGCTGTTGTGGATATACAGGCGAATTATGCATTGTATGTGGTCGATACGAATGCCAAAACAATGGATGAACAATTCTTGGAAAGCTTATAAGGGGGTACGTGTATGGTATTTAATTCATTGATTTTTATATTTTGTTTCTTACCAGTATCCGTGCTTCTTTATCGCTTCTTGCCATCTCAACTTTTAAAAAATGTTGTTTTGTTTGTGCTGAGCTTATTGTTCTATGCATGGAATGAGCCTTATTATGTTTTATTGTTGCTTTTGAGCATCGCATGGAATTATATCAGTGGTCTACAGTTGATGCAGGAAGAAGATGAGCGGCAAAGAAAGATAAACTTTTGGTTATCCGTTGCCGTCAATCTTTTGATTTTGGGTGCTTTTAAATATACGAATTTTTTATTGGGCATCATAGGGCTAGAAGGCTTTGATATCACATTGCCGGTAGGACTCTCCTTCTTTACTTTTAGTGCTTTGTCTTATCTGGCTGATGTATATAAAGGTACTAGCCCGGCACAGAAAAATCCATTGTATTTAGGATTGTATATTGCTTTTTTTGGAAAGATCACCAGTGGTCCTATTGCCTTTTATCATGATATGGAACATCAGTTTTCCTACCATCCTTTCCAAAAAGAAATGTTTTATTCCGGCATCTTGTTGTTTGTCAAAGGCTTGATCAAAAAAGCGCTTCTGGCAGATCAATTTGCTCTTGTATTCTCCAGCCTGTCACAAAACACAAGTATGTTGGGAGCCTGGCTTTATGCCCTTAGCTATATGTTGGAAATCTATTTCGATTTTAGTGGTTATAGTGATATGGCCATTGGGATTTCACGCATGTTTGGATTTGATCTAAAACCAAACTTTGATCATCCGTATGTGGCAGTCAGCGTACAGGATTTCTGGCGAAGATGGCATATCAGCTTGTCAAGATGGTTTCGTGATTATGTCTATATACCTTTAGGCGGCAATCGTCATGATTATGTGCGAAATATATTGATCGTATGGTTTTTGACTGGTTTATGGCATGGTGCTAATTGGACATTTATATTATGGGGACTTTATTACGGTGCCTTTCTCTTGTTGGAGAAATTTGTGCTTCGTCCTATTTTGGAGAAGCTGCCGCGCATTGTAGGTCATCTTTATACCTGGGTTGTCGTATTGATCGGTTGGGTATTTTTCTGCAGTCCAAGCATTATGGATGCGTTTGGAACGATCGGTCGTATGTTCCACTTCGCAGAGTTAGTCAACACGGAAGCCTTATTTGTGCTGACCGGGCATTTAGTCTTATTTATAATCGGTATCCTGCTTTCAGGTACATTGTTTGATCGCATCGAAGAAAGATTGATGCAGGTCAAAGGAAATCGAATGGTGTTAGCCTTTACGGTTTTATATCTGGTTTTCTTTGGTATCAGTATCGCTTTTGTAGTAGGCAGTACATATCAGAGCTTCTTGTATTTTGCGTTCTAGATAGGGGATGGGATGAATATGAAAGATAAAATGACAAAATTATCGAAAAAAATGAGTCCGATTCTTGCGGTTTGTGTCGTGATCGTATGCGTATTGAATTTGTTGTGGCCTGATGCCAAGACATCTTCGATGGAGAACCGGTCGCTGCAGCAGTTTCCGGCCATCAGCTTGTCTTCTATCAATGACGGTCAATTTTTTAAAGATGTCAATAACTGGTATTCGGATCAGTTTGTAGGACGAGATCAATGGATTCAGTTAAAGTATCTGATCAGTAAGATGACAGGTGTTAAAAAGATCGATGATGTATATTTGGGTAAAGGCGCTTTGATTGAAGATACCAGCGCTGTCAACGAAGAACAAAAGGAAAGAAATATTCAGGCGATCAATCAGTTTTGCACAAGCTCTGGTAAAGCATCGTATTTTCTGTTAGCACCTAATGCGGTTAGTGTACAATCGGATATGCTGCCTTCTTTTGCGACACCATTGGATCAGAATGCACAGATCGACGATTATCTATCCAAATTAGATGCATCAATTCAAAAGGTGGATGTTCGTGAATCCTTTAAAGAGCATAAAAACGAATATCTCTATTATAAGACCGATCATCACTGGACTTCTTTAGGAAGTTTTTATGCCTATCAGGTTTTAGCTTCCAGTATGGATCTGGGACAAACGGAGAGCTCTGATTATGATGTATATCCGGTTTCCACTGATTTTAAAGGGACTTTATCCGGTAAGGTCGGAAGCGCCTTTATGGAGGATCAAATTGATATTTATGTGCCAAAAGAAAACAGTGAATATATCATGACCGATGAAACAAGTGGGGACTCCTCACGTTCCATTTATTCTATGGATGCTTTGCATACCAAAGATCAATATACGGTCTTTTTGTCAGGGAACACCGGAAGAATTTCCCTGGAAATGGATAATGATAGTGATCGGCATCTGTTGTTGATCAAGGATTCGTATGCCAATTCTATGATTCAATTTTTAATTCCGCATTTTAGAACGATTGATGTTATCGATCCTCGTTACTACTTTGAAGATGTATCAAAGCTGTTGGACTCTCAGTTGATTACCGATATCTTGTTTCTATATAATTCAAATACATTGATGCAGGATACATCCATCGCGGATTGTCTAAATGTTTCTGCGGAAGAATAAAAGTCGTCTCGGCGGCTTTTTTTCTATACAATTTTAAAAAAGCGAGTATAATACGGCCTGTGAAAGAGGGATGTTTATGAAGCACGCAAGACAAATGGATATGATACAAGGGCCGATCTTTTCCAAATTGATCGTCTTTTCTATACCCGTTATATTGTCCGGCGTCTTACAGCTTTTATTTAATGCGGCTGATGTCATTGTGGTAGGACGATTTACCGGGAGTAGAGCTTTGGCAGCGGTTGGTTCGACATCCAGTCTGATCAATTTACTGATCAATCTGTTTTTAGGGATTTCTATTGGAGCCAATGTATTGGTTGGACAATATATCGGTGCCAGGGATGAAGAGAATGCGCAAAAAGCTGTTCATACCGGCATTTTATTTGCCTTGTTTGGCGGATTGTTTATGAGTGTCTTTGGTTTTTTTGCGGCTGGAACTTTACTGAGCTGGATGGCTACGCCGGAAGATGTACTGCCCTTATCCACAATTTATATGCAGATTTATTTTATCGGTTTGCCTTCTTTGCTTGTTTATGACTTTGGGGCTGCCTTATTAAGAGCTGTTGGAGATACGAAAAGACCACTCTATTTTTTAATGATCTCAGGTATGGTCAATGTTGTCTTAAATTTAATTTTTGTCATTGTGTTTGACTGGGGTGTAGCCGGTGTAGCTACCGCAACGATCGTTGCCGAAACCATTAGTGCAATCTTGGTGTTGCTTTGTCTGCATGCCCATGAAGGGCCTATTCGACTGCAGAGAAAAAGTCTTCATTTTTCTTTGGATAAAGGAATCAAGATGGTCAAGATCGGTGTTCCAGCCGGTGTACAAGGGATGTTATTTAGTATATCGAATGTATTAATTCAATCCAGTGTCAATAGCTTTGGCGCAATCGTCATGGCAGGAAATACCGCCAGTTTGAACATAGAAAACTTTGTGTATATTTCGATGAATGCGATCTATCAAACCAATTTAAGTTTTACCTCGCAAAATATGGGAGCCAAACAATTTAAAAGAATCGATAAAATTCTTCTGGAATGTTTGGGAATTGTGGTTTGTGTGGGGCTGATTCTAGGCTGGTGTGCTTATTTAGGCGGTGATTTTTTACTCCATATTTATTCGACAGACCCGGAAGTGATTCGAATTGGATTGATTCGATTGTCATTTATTTGTACCACGTATTTTTTGTGCGGTATCATGGACGTATTTGTGGGAAGTTTACGAGGAATGGGATATTCGATTTTGCCTATGCTCGTATCTATGATGGGGGTCTGTGTATTTCGTATCTTTTGGATATTTACCATCTTTCAGGCACATCGAGAATTGTCAACGTTATACATATCCTATCCGATTTCCTGGATATTGACGATTGCCGTAGATATTGTTTGTTATATTTATATTCGAAGAACGATTGAAAGGAAGACAAAATGAAAACTGTAGATTTGCGTATAGAAGATGAAAACCGAAAGGCGGAAGGAAAAAGGACAAAAGCGTTGTTGTTTGAATGGAATCAATGTGATCCATCCTCACCAAGATATCAAGAGATTGCAAAGGAATTGTTTGGTGATTTTGGGGAAGGTTCTAAGGTACATACGCCTTTTTACTGTAATTTAGCTAAAAACATCCATATTGGAAAGAATGTAACGATCATGCCGTATTTTAAATGCATGAGTGCAGGGCAGGTCTATATGGAAGATGATGTTCGCATTGCCCTGGATGTAAAGGTAATCACAAACAATCATGATTTTTACGATCGAGATATCTTAACAGTGGAAGATGTTCGGATTGGTAAAAATGCCTGGATCGGAGCCGGTGCCACGATTTTGCCGGGCGTGACGATTGGAGAAAATGCCATTGTCGGAGCCGGAAGTGTTGTGACTAAGGATGTGGAAGCCAATACGATCGTTGTAGGAAACCCGGCCAAACCCATCAAAAAATTAGATTCAAATCGGTTTTAGTATGTTATACTTTTTAAAAAAGTGAGGAATTGTATGGAGTATCAGGCAGTATTATTTGATTTAGACGGAACATTGCTTCCAATGGACCAGGAACAATTTGTGAAAACATATTTTGGATTATTGGTTCAAAAGGTCGCCCCTTTAGGGTATGATGCCAAACAACTGATCGATTCGATTTGGAAGGGGACCTATGCGATGATTCACAACGATGGTTCGTGTATGAATTACGACCGTTTCTGGGAAGTGTTTGTTTCGATTTACGGGGAAGAAAAACTGGAGGATAAAGAGGTATTTGACTCTTTTTATGCTCATGAATTTCAAGCGGCCAAACAAGTCTGTGGGTTTAATCCATTATCGAAAAAGATCGTGGATGCCTGTAAGGAAAAGGGAAGAGTGGTACTGGCAACCAATCCTATCTTTCCACAGGTGGCTACACATTCAAGAATTCGCTGGGCAGGGTTAGAACCGGATGATTTTGAATACATCACAACGTATGAGAACTCTCGTTTCTGTAAGCCGAATCCATATTATTACCGGGAAATCCTGGAGCAGAGGAATCTGGATCCTAAGAAATGTTTAATGGTAGGCAATGATGTACAGGAAGATATGATTACCAGGGAACTGGGAATGGATACGTATTTGATTACGGATTGTCTGATCAATTCCAAAAATAAAGATTTAAATGTGTATAAAAAAGGGAGCATGGAAGATTTTCTACAGTTTATAGCGTCTTAAGGGCGCTTTTTTTCATGAAAAAAAGGATCGCGAAGATCCTAAAGAATTTGAATATTGTTTTTGTAACACTCTTCGATCATATCTTCCGGCCATATGCTTGCCTGTACTTCACCGATATGAGCTTTCTTCAACAATAACATGCACAATCGAGATTGGCCAATCCCGCCACCGATCGTATAAGGCAATCTTTGTTCTAGGATGGCTCTATGGAAAGGAAGCTGCAGTCGTTCTTCTTTTCCTTCTTTACGAAGCTGTTCCACCAGACTGTTTTCATCGACACGAATTCCCATGCTGGAGATTTCTAAAGCACACTGTAAAGGTTCGTACCAGAATAAGATATCTCCGTTTAACTGCCAGTCATCATAGTCCGGTGCGCGTCCATCGTGCTTTTCACCATTAGATAGCTTGTCGCCGATCTTCATGATAAAGACACAGCCCAGTTCTTTGGTGATGGCATTTTCGCGTTCTTTGGCCGTATAGGTCGGATATTTATCTAAAAGCTCCTGCGTTGTGATGAAGTGAATCTTATCCGGTAAATGGTTAACAGCTTCCGGATACTTATACCAGACTTCATGCTCCATATGTTTGATGACTTTAAAAATCGTGCGAACATGCTGTTTTAGAACATTTTCTGTTCTTTCTTCCTTTGTCAGTATTTTTTCCCAGTCCCATTGATCTACATAGGCAGAATGCAGGTTGTCTAATTCTTCATCCTTACGAATCGCATTCATGTTGGTATATAAGCCTTCATGCAGCTGAAAGCCATATTTCTTTAAAGCCATACGTTTCCATTTGGCTAAAGAATGTACGACTTCTATACGTTCGTCACCAATATCTTTCATCGTAAAATGAACTGGTTCTTCGATTCCGTTAAGATCATCGTTTAATCCGGAACGTTTTTCAACGAATAACGGGGCGGAAATACGAAGCAGATTCATCTCTTTTCCAAATTCGTGCTGAAAAGTATCGCGAATATATTTAATGGCTTCCTGTGTCTGACGAACGGATAGAACAGGATTGTAATGCTCTGGAATTGTTAATTTCATAGTCTTTCTCCTTAAAATATGAACTATTATATCATATCAAATGTAAAAATATATGAAAAGTTTCATCGTGTTACATTGACTTACATCTTTTGAAAGAATACAATGTAACCATAACTTATAAACGCGGAGGATGAGATTATGAAAAACTTATTAAAGTGTGGTCTTGCGCTGGCGGCGGCTTTCTCTTTGGCGGCTTGTTCAGGTGGATCCCAATCCGAAGACACAACGAAAATTGGAATCATTCAGCTGGCCGAGCATCCGGCTTTGGACCAGGCCTATGAAGGCTTTATGGATGGTTTAAAGGAAGCCGGATATACAGAAGAGAATACGACATTTGATTATCAAAACGCATCCAATGATTTATCCAACTGTGATACAATTGCGCAAAAGCTTGTCAATGATGGTGATGATTTGATTTATGCGATTGCGACACCGGCAGCACAAAGTGTAGCCAATCAGACAACGGAAATTCCAGTCATTGTCAGTGCGGTTACTGATCCTGCTGCTTCCGGATTATTGGAAGATAATGAAAAACCAGGTGGCAATGTGACCGGAGCCAGTGATTTGACACCGGTTGAAGAACAGATTGATTTGTTACAGCAGTTATTACCGGATGCCAAAAAAGTAGCGGTGATGTATTGCAGCAGTGAGGATAACTCCAAGATTCAGGCGGAAATGGCGGAAGAGGCTTTGGATGCTGCCGGCTTGGAATGGCAGGAAGCTACGGTAGCCGATTCTAGTTCTATTCAGCAGGTTACAGAGTCCTTGATTGGCAATGTGGATGCCATTTATATTCCAACAGATAACTTGTTAGCCGAGGGTATGTCTGCTGTAGCCCAGGTTTCGAATGCCAATGGAATCCCATGCATCGTAGGGGAAAGCGGTATGGTAGAAAACGGAGGTTTGGCTACCTATGGTATCGATTATTATGAATTAGGTAAATTGGCCGCTAAACAGGCTGTGGATATCTTAAATGGAGATGCAACAGCAGCGGAAACACCAGTTGCGTATTTGGCAGCCGAAGATTGTGTATTAACGATCAATAAGAGCGTTGCGGATGAATTAGGCATCGAAATTCCGGAAGATCTGGCAAAAGATGCAGAAATGGTAGAAACGGCTTCTTAATATGGGAATCGTTTTAGCAATGCAGGGTGCCTTAAGTCAGGGAATCCTATGGGGATTGATGGCTTTAGGTGTCTATATCACATTTCGCTTATTAGATATCGCTGATTTGACAGTAGATGGTTCTTTTGCGACTGGGGGAGCTGTCTGTGCTGTCTGCTTGGTGAATGGTGTAAATCCGGTACTGGCTTTAATTTTAAGTACGATTGCCGGTTTTATTGCCGGTTTTGTGACTGGCTTATTGCATACGAAATGTCAGATTCCGGCTATCTTGGCCGGAATTCTGACACAAATTGGTTTATATTCTATCAACTTGCGAATCATGGGACGTTCCAATACACCTTTATTACAGTATGATAATATTTTTGAAGGATTGGAAAATCTGACGGGTCTTTCTAATAACTGGATCGTTTTGATCATCGGCTTGATCGTTACCGTGTTGGTTATTTTGATTTTATATTGGTATTTTGGAACAGAGATTGGCTCCAGCATTCGTGCGACCGGAAATAATGAACAGATGGTACGTGCCTTAGGTGTTAATACCAATGTTACTAAAACTTTGGGCTTGATGATTTCCAATGGTTTGATTGCCTTATCCGGTGCTTTGGTCACACAACAACAAGGCTATGCGGATGTTCGTATGGGAATCGGTGCTATCGTTATCGGACTGGCTTCTATCGTAATCGGTGAAGTAATTTTTGGTCATAAGGGTGCATTTGGAACGCGTCTAACTTCTATCGTTGTCGGTTCTGTAATCTATCGTATCATTGTAGCGGTTGTTTTACAGTTAGGATTAAATACGGATGATTTGAAGCTTTTGACGGCAATTTTAGTCGCAATAGCCCTGACTGTTCCCATCGTTATGAATAAACACAAACAGCTTTCTATGTATAAGAAGCTGACCGGAAAGGAGCGTTAACATGCTGAAGATCAATAAGGTATCGAAGACGTTCAATCCGGGGACCGTCAATGAAAAGAAGGCTTTGAATGCGATTGATTTAGTGGTAAATGAAGGTGATTTTATTACGATCATCGGTGGAAACGGCGCTGGAAAAAGTACGATGATGAATATGGTTGCCGGTGTGTATCCAATCGATTGTGGAACTATTTATTTGGATGGAAAAAATATTTCGCTTTTGGCAGAATACCAGAGAGCGCAAATGATCGGACGTGTTTTTCAAGACCCTATGTTGGGAACAGCTGCCGATATGGCCATTCAGGAAAATCTGGCAATGGCGAATCGTCGAGGCAAGAAAAGAGGCCTACGCTGGGGCATCACACCTAAGGAAAAGGAAAATTTCCATGAACAGCTAAAGCGCTTAGGATTAGGTTTGGAAGATCGTATGACATCAAAGGTGGGTTTGTTGTCCGGTGGACAAAGACAGGCTTTAACGTTATTGATGGCTACATTGATCAAACCAAAGCTGTTATTGTTGGATGAGCACACAGCGGCACTGGATCCAAGGACGGCGAAAAAAGTATTGGATTTGACACAGGAAATCGTCAGTGAACAAAACCTGACAACTTTGATGGTTACGCATAACATGCAGGATGCGATTCATATTGGTAATCGTTTGATTATGATGCATGAAGGGCAGATCATTTATGATGTTAAAGGAGAAGAAAAGAAGAAATTAAAAGTTTCGGATCTTTTAAGAAAATTTGAAGAAGCCAGTGGCGAAGAATTTGCCAATGACCGTATGATGTTAGGATAGGAGGAATCGAAATGAAAATTCGTTTTGAAGAAAGAAAAGATCTAAAAGAGAAACCAACCGGAAGTCTGGGATTTGGCAAGTATCAGACCGACTATATGTTTGTCATGGATTATGAGGAAGGACAAGGTTGGCATGATGCGCGTATCGTACCTTATGGACCGATTGAATTTGATCCGGCCAGTATGGTCTTACATTATGCGCAGGAAACTTTTGAAGGAATGAAAGCGTACAAAGCCAAAGATGGGCGTATTCTGTTGTTTCGCCCGGAAATGAATGCACGACGCTTTATCAATTCCAATAAACGTTTAAGCATGCCGATCATTGAAGAAGATGATTTTGTACAGGCTGTAGAAGAAATCGTTCGTGTGGAAAAAGACTGGATTCCAACAGGAGAAGGCGAATCTCTGTATATTCGTCCATATATGTTTGCGACGGAAAAGGCTATCGGCGTACATCCTTCACATTCTTACAAGTTTATCATTATTTGTTCACCGGTAGGTGCGTATTATCCGGAGGGTGTCAATCCGGTCAAGATTTATGTAGAAGACGAATTCGTTCGTGCGACGGTAGGGGGAACCGGGTTTACAAAATGTGGTGGAAACTATGCCGGTTCTTTAGCTGCACAGGTCAAAGCCGAAGCTTTAGGCTATACACAGGTATTATGGTTAGATGGTGTAGAACGTAAATATGTGGAAGAAGTAGGTTCTATGAACGTAATGTTTGAAATCAACGATACGATCATTACAGCACCGACCGAAGGAACGGTTTTACCAGGCGTTACACGTGATTCCATCTTACACATCTTGCGTGACTGGGGTTACAAAGTAGAAGAAAGACATTTGGCCATCGACGATCTGATGAAAGCAGGACATGATGGTACATTACAAGAAGCCTGGGGAACCGGAACAGCGGCTGTCATCAGTCCGATTGGTGAATTGTATTATAAAGGGGATGTCGTGCAGATCAACGACTTTAAAACCGGTGCTTTGACACAAAAGATTTATGATACATTAACTGGTATTCAGTGGGGCGATCTGGAAGATACCTACGGTTGGACACATGAAGTAAAATAGAAAGAAGAAGTTCTGTGCAGGCACGGAACTTTTTTCTACGGGAGAATGTATGGAATATAAAAAAAGGATTCAAAGCAAAGACGGTTATGTCGCTCATTTTACGAAAACACCGTTTATCTTACAGGAAAAGACGAGAAATCTTTGTCAGGCACATAATCAAGATCCAGACAATAAAAACATCTTACAGGCTATGTTTGGCACTTGTAACGATTATGTCAATATAGCACCGGGATTTCATTGCGATTATGGCTTTAATATTCATTTTGATGGATTTTGTGTTATCAATTATAATTGTGTGATATTAGATACATCACCCGTGCATATTGGAAATGGTGTTTTTATTGGACCGAATGTAACCATCACTTGTGCCGGACATGGAGTGTTCCCAGCACAGCGAAAAGAAGGCATGAATACTTCCAAACCCATTACCATTGGTGAAAATGTGTGGATTGGAGCCAATTGTGTCATTTGTCCTGGTGTGACGATTGGAAAGGATTCTATCATTGGTGCAGGAAGTATCGTGACTAAAGATATTCCAAACGGTGTCATTGCGTTTGGCAACCCGTGTAGAGTGCAACGTTTAATTACACGCGAAGATCGCCTGGAATACAGTGAGGGAATGGAAAAAGAATAAATTGAAAATTTCTTTCATAAAAATGTTGCGTTATTTTCATTTATGGAGTATCCTATAGTAAACCAAGGCGGAAGAGATCAAACAGAAAGATGTGCGCCAAGCGAGTCAGGGGTGGTGAAAGCCTGATCGTAACGGTTCTGCAAATGGACTTCCAAGGGCAAGGTGAAAACGAGTGAGTAGCCAAGACGTGACTTGTACGTTACAACAAGAGAAATGTGATAGCATTTTATATGAGTGGGTATTTTTACCAATACAGGTGGTACCGCAGATCAAAAAATGATTTGTCCTGTGTCAAAGTATTTTGACACGGGACTTTTTTCTTTTATACCCGCGAATTGCTATCCAAACAAGCGATAAAGAAAAGGAGAAGACAAAATGAAAACTTTATCAAAATTGGCAGCTGCCGCATTGACTTGCAGCGTATTGTTTGGATGTTCCTCATCCGGTTCGGATATTCCGACAGTAGGTGTTTCTCAGTTAGTGAGCCATACTTCACTCAACACAATTCGCGATGCGTTTGTAGAACAGATGGAAACGCTGGGGTATAAAGACGGAGAGACGATAAAATATGATTTTACCGATGCTTCCGGACAGACAAGTAACTTGACTTCGATCATGTCACAATATCAGGATGAAAAGGTTGATGTGATCGTTGCCATTGCCACACCGACAGCGCAGGCAGCGGCTAATGTATCTGATGAGATTCCGGTCGTATTCAGTGCCGTCAGTGATCCGGTTGGGGCAGGATTAGTCAAAGATATGGATAAACCATCCGGCAATATTACAGGAACTAGCGATGAAGTACAGATTGATCAGATCTTAGACCTGGCTAAAGAAATCAATCCCGACGTTAAGACAGTTGGATTCTTGTACAATGCCAGTGAAGCCAATTCAAAGGCAAATTTAGAAAAGGCAAAGAAATACTGTGAAGAAAACGGATTGACATTACAGGAAGGTACCGGCTCTAACTTAACCGAGCTGCAGAGTGCTGCCAGTGTTCTATGTGAACAAGTGGATATCTTATTAGCACCAAATGACAATACGGTTGCCAGTGGTATGGCAGCTCTATCACAGATTGCACTCGATGCCGGTGTTCCATTCTATACCGGAGCTGACTCCATGGTGCAGGACGGTGGTTTTGCGACGGTAGGTATTGATTATGAAAATTTAGGTAAAGAAACAGCTAATATGGTTGATGCAATCTTAAAAGACGAAAGTCCTGCCGATATACCGGTAAAGGTCTTTAAAGATGATTTGAATATTTATGTGAATCAAAAGGTATTAGATACTTTAGGAATTACCTTACCGCAAGAGATTCAAAATAACGAACATTTAGTGATGATGTAAGATAGGAGTGAGCTTTGTGTCCTTGGCAATACTTGAAAGAGCGTTAGAGTTAGGATTGATCTTTTCTATCCTTTCTCTGGGCGTATATATTTCGTTTCGAATTTTAAATATTCCCGATCTGACAGTGGATGGAAGCTTTACGACCGGCGCGGCCACATGTGCGGTATGTACGCTACAGGGACATCCGATACTGGGTCTTTTGTTGGGATTTCTGGCCGGCTGTGTGTGTGGCTTGATCACAGCTTTCTTACAGACAAAAATGAAAATTCATGCGTTATTGGCCGGAATCTTGACCATGACTGCACTTTATTCCATCAATCTTAGGATCATGTCCGGCTCTCCCAATATTGCCTTGTTGAATACGGATTCTGTGTTTACTATGATTCCGTTTACCTTGTTGGTTCTGGTGGTAATCAGTGTTTGTGTGGGTCTGCTCTTGTTTGTGTTCTTTAAGACCAATACAGGATTGATGTTGCGGGCGACCGGCGATAATGAGACGATGGTCAAATCCAGTAGTATCAATGTGGATACCATGAAATTTTTAGGTATGGCTCTATCCAATGGGCTTGTTGCCTTATCCGGTGCTTTATTGGCTCAATATCAAAACTTTGCCGATGTGACCGGAGGAACCGGGATGATGGTATTAGGGTTGGCTGGTATCATTATCGGAGAAGCGATTCTGCGCAAAAAGACGATTGGTTTTGGATTGGCCAGTGCCATTGTAGGGGCCTGTATTTATAGAGTGCTTTATACGATCGCCTTGCAATTTGGAATTCCGGCAACCGATATGAATATGATGTCTGCCATTCTGGTTGCCTTGACGATTTCCATTCCATATCTGAAGAAAGTGAGGGAAAAAGAAAATGCTTAAATTAGAAAATATATCGGTCATTTTCAATAAAGGCACTTCTTTAGAAAAAGTCGCATTGGAGAATTTTAACGCTACGATCCAAGATGGAGATTTTATCACGATGCTTGGCAGCAATGGAGCTGGTAAGAGTACATTGTTTAATGTGATTACAGGTGCGTTAAAACCGGCTAAAGGAAAGATTTTTCTGGATTCGGAAGATATTACACGACAGAAGGAGCATGTACGGGCTCGCTATATCGGCCGCTTGTTTCAAAACCCGGAGCATGGAACAGCGCCACATCTAACTGTGGAAGAAAATCTTGCTTTGGCGTATTCTTCCGGGAAATATGGAAAGTTTTCTCTGGCGGTGCATAAACAGGATCGTGCCTATTTTCAGGAAAAGCTGAAAACTTTGGACATGGGTTTGGAAGATCGTTTGAAGACACCAATTGGACTTTTATCCGGTGGACAAAGACAGGCGGTTGCCTTGATGATGGCTGTGTTAAATCCGCCAAAGATCTTATTGTTGGATGAGCATACAGCGGCTCTGGATCCTAAAAGTGCACAGAAGATTCTGGAAATTACCAATGAACTGATTCAAAAAGAGCATATGACTGCGTTAATGATCACGCATAATATTCAGGATGCTTTGGATAATGGAAATCGTCTGTTTATCTTAAATGAAGGGAAATTGATTCAGGATATGGATTTCGCCCAAAAAAGTCAGTTAAAGCCGGCAGATATTCTAAATTACTATGCGGTTTGACAAACGGCAAAAAACAGATTAGACTAAAAGCACGAGGTATATGAATATGAGTGCAATTGATGAATTGAAATCTATTTCTACGAAAAAACATGTTGTGACCAGTATTGAGTATGAATGTCCATCCCAGGAAAAAGAAGACGAGGTGTTTGATACGGTACAAGGTATCTTAAAACATCATTTGGATGAAGTCGCAAAAATCACATATGATCTGGAAGCGGATGACAAGGTCAAAGTTGAAGTGACACAAAACTTATAAAATTTTATTGAATTTGAAGAACGATGACAATTCCTGAAAGGGAATTGTCATTTTCTTTAAGAAGATTTTTTATTTATCCGCGAATAAATAACGGCGATGATCAATACAATAAATCCTGCCAGGACAGTCGGTGTCTTAATAAATACATAAAGTAGGAATAATAGAGCGGCTAAAAAATAGAGAAGCATCGCAATGATATTCTTATTCATACAGACCTCCGTTTCTTTTTACCCATTATAAACAAGAGTACTTTTTAGTACAAGCAATATATCGAAATGTTGATTATTCAAAATATTCCATATACAATTAATCTTAAGACGTCTGGAGGAGTATCATGGGAAAAGAAAACAATCTGCAGGGTCTTACTTCCAAGGAAGTAAAAGACAGGGTAGAAAAGGGCTTGGTCAATACACAGGAAAAATCGGCGAGTCGAACGACCAAGGATATCTTAATTGAAAATATATTTACTTTATTTAACTTATTGAATCTTTTGATTGCCATTGCGCTGGCATTTGTGCATGCCTGGAGCAATCTTTTGTTTATGGCCATCATTATCATGAATGTGCTGATCGGTATTATTCAAGAATTAAAGGCAAAAAAGATGGTGGATGATTTATCGATTTTAGTTACACCAAAGGCAATGGTATTAAGAGATGGAAGTGTTCAGGAAATCATTGCGGATGAGATTGTTTTAGATGACATTATGGTCTTAAAACAAGGACAGCAGATATCTTGTGATGCCAGTTTGGTTGAGGGAAGTCTGGAAGTCAATGAAAGTCTTTTGACTGGTGAAAGCGACGCGATTCAAAAAGAAATTGGTGATGAAGTGCTTTCCGGAAGCTATGTAGTAGCCGGACAAGCCTATGTAAAGGTCAATCATGTTGGAAAAGACAACTATGCCAATAAGCTGGCTGATCAGGCAAGTACGTGGAAACCGGTAAATTCACAGTTGCTGAATTCAATGAAGAAGGTCACACGTTTTACTTGTTTTTTGATCATTCCGTTAGGAATTCTACTATTCATTGAAGCATTTTTCATGCGAGATGAGGGCTTATATCAAAGCGTTGTCAGTAGCTCTGCGGCTTTATTGGGGATGCTTCCCAAGGGGTTGGTGCTTTTGATGAGTATTTCTTTGGCGGCCGGTATCGTTCGTCTAGGAAAAAAGAAGATTTTAGTGCAGCGTTTGTATGCCTTGGAAACGTTATCTCATGTCGATGTGCTTTGTTTGGATAAAACCGGTACGCTGACAACAGGAAAAATGAAAGTGGATCATGTTGTAGAGCTGAATACAGTGTCTAAAGAGGATGCGGATCATATCGCATCGTATTTACATCACAGTACAGATTCCAATGCGACCTTTGAGGCAATGGCTCAATATTTTAAAGCAGAGGATATCTATACGCCAACTAAAAAGATTCCGTTTTCTTCAGAGAGAAAATGGAGTGCGATCAGCTTTGATGGTGTAACATATGTTGTAGGGGCGCCGGAGCGTTTATGTCAACGAGTTCCGGATCAGGCCCAACAGGAAATGAAAAAAGGAAATCGCGTCATTGTGATTGGTAAGACAACAGAGAAAGTAAGCGTTGATCAAAATCTTCCAAAGATCGATGCATTATATCTGGTTGTGATTCAAGATGTGCTGCGTGAAAATTGTCAGGATACCATTCAGCGTTTTCATAAAGAAGGAGTACAGATCAAAATCATTTCCGGAGATCATGTGGATGCGGTCAGTGCCTTGGCCAAGCAGGCAGGGGTGATTGATGCACATAAAGTGGTCGATCTTTCGCAATATGATGATACGGCGGATTATGGAAAACTAGCAGAGGAAAATGTGGTCTTTGGGCGTGTTTCTCCACAACAGAAAAAATGGCTGGTCAAAGGCTTACAGTCAAGAAGCCATCAGGTTGCGATGACAGGGGATGGTGTCAATGATATTTTGGCTTTAAGAGAAGCAGACTGTAGTATTGCGATTGCCCAGGGAAACGATGCGGTCAAACAGATTTCGGAAATTGTATTGTTGGATTCTTCCTTTAAAAACTTATCGGATGTTCTTTTTGAAGGAAGACGTGTCGTCAACAATATTACTCGTGTAGCGGGTGTATTCTTTATTAAAACGATTTATTCAGTATTGTTGTCGGTGATTTGTGTGCTTTCTATTTTTGGTGGAGCAGACTTTAGCTTTGGTTTTCCGTTTATACCGATTCAGATCACATTGATTGATGCGGCTATTGAAGCCTGGCCTTCGTTTGTAACGATGATGGAGCCAAATCATCATCCGGTTCCTAAGGATTTTTTACCGGTGGTTTTGAAAAAGGCACTTCCGTTTGCTCTGATGATCTTAGTCTATATTTGTGGCATTCATTTCTTTACCGAAGAAACGACAAATACACAGACCATCATGTATTATGGCATTGTTTATATCAGTATGCTGGCGGTTGTGAAATCGTGTATTCCGATGAATCCTTTGCGTTTGTTTGTGTCTTCTACCATGGTAATTGGATTCACCTTCGGTGTATTGATTTTCAAAAATTTATTCCATCTGGCTTTTACCGGCTGGTTTGTCATCGGCATGATGATCCTTTATCTTGTCATAATTTTACTTTTGGCAAAAGTTAAGACAAAGAGCAATTCCTAATTAACAGGAGTTGTTCTTTTTTTATTGTAATGGGAAAGACATTCTTTACCAATCATTCAGAAATAATCGGTTTATGGTATAGTGGTTTAAACGAATCAACGAAAGGAATGTAGCGATGAAAAAGATACTGATTGTGGAAACCAATGTAAGCACATATGGAGCAATTGAAAAACCGACCGGTTTATGGTTGGGAGAGCTGATTCATTTTTATGATGAAATGGTAATACAAAAGAGTTGTTAAGTCGGAAAAGAAAACTGGTCCCTTTTTCTAGGGAAGATGCTTTTAAAGAAAAGGAAGCCTTTTATTCAAAGAAAAGATTTTTTTCAAGCTATGTGATCGAAGATCAAAGACTGATTACCGGACAAAATCCATGGTCACCCGAAGCTATTGATTCAAAAACTGGAGGAAGTCGTATGAAACATGAAATAAAGATTGAAGTGCAAAAATGTATAGGATGCGGACAATGTATCAAAGATTGTCCGGAACAAAATATCAGACTGATACAAAACAAAGCACAAATTCAATCGCAGAACTGTATGAAATGTGGTCATTGTGTGGCAATCTGTCCACAAAATGCGGTATCAATGACAGGCTTTGATCAAGAACCCATTAAATGTGATCAAAAAGAAATGGATCCCAAAGAATTTTTATATACCATTCAAACAAATCGTTCTGTACGTCAATTTCAGAAAAAAGAGATTCCAAACAATGTGATACAAGATCTCCAGGAAGCAGCTCGTTATATGCCTACTGCCAAAAATATGCGAGATGTAGAACTGATTTTTCTGCAGAAAGAGCAGGAGCAGGCAGAAGAGATTGCCGTACACTTGTTTCGAAGACTTTTAAAAGGGTTGAATTTGTTTAGTAAAAGATATAGAGACTTTCTAATCGATGATCAATTCTTTTTCAAAAAAGCACCTTTGGTGGTCGTTGTTGTCGGTAAGGATAAAACGAATGCGGTATTGGCGGCCTCGGCCATGGCGCTTATGGCCAAAGCACATGGTCTTGGTGTTTTATACAGTGACTTTTTCACACTGGCAGCTCATACTTCTATAAAGTTGAAGCGAATGTTGAAAATTCCTAAAGGTAAAAAAGTGCAGATAACGCTTGTGATTGGCTATCCTTCTATAAAGTATGCACGTGGTGTACAAAGAGAGGCACTTCATGTCCAAAGTCGATAATTCCTTGAATAAAGTGTGTCAAAAAAGGATTGAAGATCTTCGCAAAGATATTTTAAGCTTGCGTACAGTATTTTTAACTCTGGGAGAAGAAACTAGACAACTCATCCTTTTAACATTGTTGGAACAAGAGCCAAAGGAACTCCGTGTTAATGAGATTGCACAACATACCTATCTGTCAAGACCGGCTGTATCGCATCATTTACAAAGCTTAAAGAATGCCGGTCTTCTTCAAATTCGAAAAGAAGGAACAAAGAATTACTATTCTATAAAGAAACAAACAATGATTTTTTACCAAATGAAAGAAATGTTCTTCAAAATCGAATGTACTATCAAGGAGAAACAAAACCTAGCTCAATAAAATTAGAGTTAATATATAGTTTTATAGGCGTATTCGTGTACAATAGATAAAAATCAACAACAAGGAGAGTTTTAATGAACCAAAGAAAAATTGCCTTATTTACTCTATGTACAGGAATTATGATATGTGGTGTTGTTCTATGGATCTTGATCAATAAGCAACAGGAAACAAAGAGTGAGATTCCTAAAGGATGTGAGGAGCAGTCTGCCTGTAGCATTGATGAAGCGGATAATCAAAAAGACGATTGGTTTATAGGGTTAACGATGGAAGATGCGTTACAAAAACTAGAGAATCAGGAAGATGGCGTATATTATTTTGGCTATGAAGATTGTCCATGGTGCCAGGATGCTGCACCGGTTTTAAAAGAAGTGGCACAAGAACATCAGAAGAAGGTTTACTATATTAGGACCAGAGATGAAGATCATAATCTTATGTATGATGATGAACAAAAGGAAAGAATCATCAATTATTTGGGTGAATATATGGAAACGAATGAAGATGGTCAACTCACTTTGTATGTACCGATGGTCGTAGAGATGAAAAATGGGAAAGTAAAGAACACTCATATTGGAACAGTAGATAGCTATGATCCTAATGAAAGAGAAATGACAGAAGAAGAAACCAAGCAACTCAAAGATATTTACGAAGCATTCTTTAAGGAGTAAAAAATATCAGCTGATTATCAAAGCTAGTCGGCTGATTGTATTTATTGGATAGAAAGTGAAATATAAAAAGAAAAAAGCCTTTAAATAAAGGCTTCATGTACAATGGAGCAGGTGATGAGAATCGAACTCACGTAGTCAGCTTGGAAGGCTGAAGTTCTACCATTGAACTACACCTGCAAAGTGGTGACCCGTGGGCGATTCGAACGCCCGACCCTTTGATTAAAAGTCAAATGCTCTACCAGCTGAGCTAACGGGTCAAAAATAATGGTGCCGACTATAGGAATCGAACCCACAACCTACTGATTACAAGTCAGTTGCTCTACCAATTGAGCTAAGTCGGCACAAAATAATAATGGTGGAGGCTAACGGGCTCGAACCGCTGACCCTCTGCTTGTAAGGCAGATGCTCTCCCAACTGAGCTAAGCCTCCAATTGCCATACAATAATAGCAGATGTTTTTAGGGCAGTCAAGCATAAAATACACTGGAGCAGGTGAGGAGAATCGAACTCCCGTATACAGCATGGCAAGCTGTTGTTCTACCATTGAACTACACCTGCATTTAGTGGCTGGGGTAACTGGATTCGAACCAGTGAAATGCAGGAGTCAAAGTCCTGTGCCTTACCGCTTGGCTATACCCCAAGAAATGGTGGAGGAGGACAGATTCGAACTGCCGAACCCGAAGGAACAGATTTACAGTCTGCCGCGTTTAGCCACTTCGCTACTCCTCCATGTTAAATTGTTGGGGCTAAAAAATGGTGGAGGCTAACGGGCTCGAACCGCTGACCCTCTGCTTGTAAGGCAGATGCTCTCCCAACTGAGCTAAGCCTCCATTCATTTAGCGCTTTCTTATACTAACAAATTCTTTTTTGGATGTCAATTTTTTTCTGAAATTTTCCACAAATTTTTTATATTGGATATCCAATCCCTTTAAATAAGCCTCTCCGATAGCTTTATTGTGGGTACGAATCGACTTATAAACAAGCGTATCCTGATAAAAAAGATAAATCGCCGGATCTAAGATCGTATAAGTTTTTCCAAAAACAAATTTTTGACGAATACAGCCAAGTTGATCAAATAAATCTTCAGTTGTACATTTTCCTACTTGAAGACTTGTGGCATACGTATCCAAAAAATTCTGTATGGTTGTGCTTTCATCTTGCGTTAGAATCCATATGGGCAGATGAATTTGGGTAAATAATTCTTCCCAATTCAGCCAATAATCCAGATATTGTTTTCCTTTTTCCGTTTCCAAATGCTCTACGATCGTCAAAAGTGTAAAGTCGGTTGGAATCTCCAATTTTTTATTCTCCGAAGAAATGATTTCTATTTTCATGATCTATACATGAATGCGCACTTATAGTATAACATAGAGTCTGGCTTTTAACTATGCTATACTTATATTATATACAGAATATTATATAGAGAAAGTGATGAAGATTATGATCCGAGTAGGTATTGATTTAGGAGCCGATAAAATTCGACTGGTTACGGAAAACGAAGGCTTGCTCTTTAATGAAGCCTGCATGGTCGCATTAGATCAAAAAGGCAACGTACTTGCCATCGGTGATGAGGCAAAGGAAATGAAAGAATCTTTAGATCAAAAAATCCGTGTCATTTCGCCTTTATCAAAAAACAAGATTGACTTTGATGCCTTACATGCTTTGTTGGAACAGCTGATCTATGACTATAAAGTTTTTCGAATGTTTAAGAAAACGGTTCTACTGTTTAGTTATCCTATGGCGTTAAATCGTCAACAAAGAGAAGAATTGAAGCAGCACTTATTAGAGTTTGGTGCTTACCGTGTCTATTTTGAACAGGAAATCTGGGTAGCAGCCATCGGTGCGCAGTTAAATCTGTTTATCCCTGTTGCCAGCTGTGTATTAAACCTGGGTTCTTCTAATTGTGATATTGCTGTATTCAGTAACGGGCAGATGCAAAGAAGCAGTCAGTATAAAGTGGCAGGAAGGCATGTTAATTTGCTTATCCAAAAATGGCTGCGTCAAAGTTGTCATATGCAGATCAGTGATTCCACGGCGGAAAAGATCAAGATCAGTATTGGACAAACACAAATACAAAAACAGCCAAAAACTATGTTGATACAGGGCGTGAATATACAGAGCCAGAAGTTGATGTCGGTTCAGTTGGATGAAAATATGCTGGTTCCAGTGTTGTATCCTTTGTGTGAACAATGGGCTAAATGGATCTATCAGTTTTTGGCAGACCTAAGTCCTGAACAACAGGAAGATGTGCGTATGCGAGGAATCATTTGTTGCGGTGGGACCATGTTGTTAAAGGGATTGAAAGAAAACCTGCAGAGTTTAGTCAACTGCCCGTTCTATGTGACGGACGATCCACAAAGTACAGTGTCACAAGGCCTGGAAATCCTATTGGAACGTATGGGTGAAAATGATGCTGGAAGATGAGATCTTTAAAAAATACACCGTAGATTGGAACTTGCTTGTATCTTATGGCTTCATCAAAGAAGAAAAGGGATTTCGTTATGTCACAAATCAGGTTCCTGGTTTTAAAACGATTGTCTTTGTGTTTAAGGATGGTCATGTAAAGGGAACGATATGGGATACGTCCTTGGATGAAGAATATGTTAACTATCGAATCGAAAGTCAAAATGGAACTTTTGTTTCAGAAATTCGAGAAGCGTATATCGCATTGTTAAAGGATATACGCGTACACTGCTTTAAGGAAACGCCTTTTGTATCCAAACAAGCCAATCGAATTGCGCAAAGGATACTGGAGGAATATCAGGTTAGTCCGGAATTTTTATGGAAGAGAGATCCGCTTAGTGGTGTATTTCGTCATCCTAAGAATGGGAAATGGTTTGGAATCATACAGCATATCAAAGCCGATAAATTAAAAAACAAAGCACAGGGCTTCATAGACATACTTAATGTAAAGTTGGATGAACAATGTGCTGTAAAGATAGTAGAGCCCGGATTTTATCCGGCTTATCATATGAATAAAAAGAGTTGGATTTCAGTTTGTCTGGATGATACGGTAAGTGATGAAGAGGTTATGGATGTTATACGACAAAGTTACATCATCAACAGTCCGGATCCGTACTGGCTGATTCCCGCCAATGCCAATTATTATGATATGATCCATATTTTTGATGATACGGATATCACACTTTGGAAACAGTCGGTACCTATGTACGAAAATGATATTGTTTTCTTATATGTATCAAGTCCTTATTCCAGTATCTTCTATCAATGTGAGATCGTAGAAGCCAATCTGGATCATGTATTTGAGAATGAAAATATTCATATGCAGAAAGCTATGCGTTTAAAGTTGAAAAAGCGTTATGATATTTCAGAATTTGCTTTGGAACGCTTAAAAGAATATGGGATCAAATCGGTGCGAGGGCCTCGCCATGTGCCCAAAGCGCTGGTTAAATTGTTGGAAGAATAAAAAAGTCAGGAAAAAGTGCATGTTTTCTTGGCTTTTTTTGCTTTTGTTTGGTAGAATGATAGATGGCTATTTATGCCAAGTCATTTCATTATTCAGTAAGGAGGCGTTGTAGAATTCATGTCGAAGCAGGATATGATCGAGATCGATGGGATCGTTGTTGACACATTACCTAATGCTGCTTTTAAGGTGAAATTGGAAAACGGACACGAAATCATGGCTCACGTTTCTGGTAAAATCCGTATGCACCACATTCGCATTTTACCAGGTGATCGTGTAACTGTAGAAATTTCACCCTATGATTTAACACGTGGGCGTATAACATTTAGAAGAAAGTAGGAGGGATTAGACAAATGAAAGTAAGACCATCCGTAAAACCGATGTGCGACAAATGCCG
>OLQY01000357.1_pt1 | contig 56583 bp, 51 predicted proteins | sample 1672851 | NCBI WGS metagenome assembly OLQY01 (sample SAMEA3136730, study PRJEB25190) | human gut metagenome
ATTAGATAAAATCTATCAAACAGCCTAAATGTTCAATTTATTATTGCAATTTACGGAAATAATTTAAAATGAAAATATCTTTCCTTAAAAAAAAGAACCGTCTGATATAATTAAAAAATCAATATCCAGACAAGGTGGAGGTATATGAATAGAAAAAAATTCTACTTAACTTTTTTAATTGCTTTAATTACTATCACACTATCTGCATGTGGCCAAAAGAAAAATGAGAGTGTTTATCAAACGGTTAGACAAACTAAGACCATCAATTGGGGCGTCAAAGCAGATACGCCACTGTTTGGCTCAATGAGCGTCAAAGACAGTAAAATTCGTGGTTTTGAAATCGACTTAGCCGAAGCTTTAACGCATAAGATGCTTGGTAAAAATGCCAAGGCCAACTTTGTCACAACGACCGCAAACACTAAGATTCAATTATTAAAAAATAAAAATATCGATGCAGTCATTGCCGCTATGACAATCACGCCGGAACGTAAAAAGCAGGTCGACTTTAGCAACCCCTACTTTCCTGCTGGCCAATCAATTATGGTTGCTAAAAACAGTAAAATAAAGAACGTCAAAGACTTAAATAATAAACGCGTACTCATCGTTAAAGGAACGACAGCCGCTGATGCCGTGCATAAATTTGCACCGAAAGCAGAGATCTTGCAGTTTGACGATTATGGTCAGGCCTTTGCCGCATTAAAGGCAGACCAAGGGGATGCTTTAGTTACAGATAATGGTATTTTAGCCGGCATCTTGCACGATAACCCTGGCTACAAGCTAACTGGTGGCACCTTTACCAACCAGCCATATGGTATTGCCGTCAACAAAGGACAAACGGCAATGATGAAGCACATCAATACTGCTTTAGATGAATTAAAAAAGGACGGTACTTACACCCGTCTTGCTAAAAAATGGTTCGGCAATATTCCTGGCTTCAACATCAAAGAAATTGAGCAATATTAAAAAGCATAGAACTAGCAATTCGTTAGCTCTATGCTTTTTTATACAAATCATTATTTCCCAGTAAATAGTTTAACCTAGGCCACTCGAAAATAGCAACTTTGGCTATTCATGTGTCGCATACATTGCACGCCAAGTTTCTTCCATCTTGGCCAGGCCATGCCAATCTCCTACTTAGCACATCATATATAGTTCATATACTGGATCATAAACAGCTGGATTATCCTTATTCTCTTTCAAGTAAGCCCAACAATATCGATTAACATGAAACGAAAACGTTCAATTTCATTACGATTAAAGAAGACCTCAAAGTACTTAGCTACTAATTTCTTAAGCTCAATATGATAAGCATTCTTAAGCAAATCAGGCTGATCACGGTAACTAAGCAAAGTATCCTCGGCAATGCCGGTTTCTTTGCTTAAAGTGCCCAGATCTACGCTTTCATCGGTTAATAGCTGAGTGCAACGCTCAACATCATTCATAATATGCGGCCGGTGCTTCATCTTAGACATGAGAACCGGTTTATTTAGTTCCGCAATAATATTATGAGCGGCCTTCTTCATCAATAAGAGCGCTTTATCTTCAGGAAGACTTTGCTTAACTACTTTTCCAACAACATAGGTGCGGTCCGTAACTTCATATTTTTGTGTAACTTGATTGAACTTGTTGCCGCACACATCACTAATTGCAACACCATCTGTGGCTGCTTGGTCATAGTCAAAAAAGATATGTTTTTTATCACCGGTAATTGGTGAAAACGGCAAGTTATCAGTAGTAAAAACCTGAACATAAACGGAATAGTTCAATTCGTCATCCTTGAACATTTTAATTGCACGATCTTCCATAAAATCTTCATAGATCATATCTTGTTTTTGCATGATAAGTCTCCCCTCCTTCCTCTATCTACAGCCGTACTATAACAAAAAATTAGTTAAAAATATTAAATTTATAACTAATTTTTAAGCTAAATAGTTACCTGCTGCAAGATATAAGTCATACCATTCTTGTCTAGTAAGCTCAATATCGCTGCCTTTTGCGGAATCTTTAATGTGTTCTGGATTCATTGAACCAACTAGCATTTGCATGTTCGCAGGGTGACGTAAGATCCAGGCTGCTGCGATGGCATTCTTACCTACGTTGTATTTGTCAGCTAACTTTTGCAATTCCGCATTCAGTTTAGGGAAGCCGTCATTGTTAATGAAAGCACCTTCAAACATCCCATATTGGAATGGTGACCAGGTTTGAACAGTTACGTGGTGCAAGCGAGCATAATCCAAGAACTGGCCATCACGATCAATAGAAGGATTATCAAGCATGTTCATGTGCATATCAAAGTCGATCATGCCAGTGTGCTTTAAACCAAATTGCAATTGGTTGAACATCAAACGCTGGCTCAATGCACTTTGTAATAATTCAAATTGGGCTGCATCAAAGTTAGAAACACCAAAGAAACGTACTTTGCCGCTAGCTTGCAGTTGATCAAAGGCTTCAGCTACTTCTTCCGAATCAAACAAAGCATCTGGTCTGTGGAGTACAAGGGCGTCCAAGTAGTCGAGCCCCATTCTGTCCAAAATACCGTCAACACCCTTTAAAATGTAGTCTTTTGAGAAATCATAACGTTTACCTGGGACAATACCGGTCTTGGATTGGATGAACAAATCATCACGTTTCAGGTTCATTTGCTTTAAAGCCTGACCAAAAACTTCTTCAGATTTGCCACCGCCATAAATATCGGCAGAATCGATAAAATTAATGCCGGAATCATAAGCGGCTTGAATGGCAACTTGAGCTTCTGGAATGCTCTTTTGATCCATTCGCATAATCCCAAGTGCCATAGCTGGAATATCCAAAGTAGTAGAACCCATCTTTATTTGCTTCATAATAAAACCCTTTTCATAACTAGTTTTCTTTTATTATGCGCTATTTTTACCCAAAATAAAACTGATTCACCTAATTGGCAAATCAGTTCTTGCTTATTAATAGATTTTTTCAACTTGTTCTTGAATACTATCCTTGTCCAAGAATTCATCGTAAGTTGTGTCTTGGCGGCTAACGATACCCTTAGGACCAACTTCAATAATGTGGTTAGCAATAGTTTGAATGAATTCGTGGTCGTGAGAAGTGAACAAAATTGAACCAGGATATGCAACCAAAGCATCGTTCAATGCGGTGATTGATTCCAAATCAAGGTGGTTAGTTGGATCGTCCATGATTAAAACATTGGCTGGTTCAAGCATCATGCGTGACAATTGGCAACGTACCTTTTCCCCACCGGATAAAACTTTGATCTTCTTTTCAATTTCATCGCCACTGAAGAGCATTCTACCTAAGAAGCCACGCAAGAAAGTATTGTCATCTTGTTCTTTAGTGGCATATTGACGAAGCCAATCAAGAATAGTCAAATCATCGTTGTTGAAGTTAGCGTTCAAGTCACGCGCCATGTAATTAAAGGCAGTAGTTTGACCCCAAGTTACTGTACCTGAATCAGGCTTAATCTTACCGGCAACGATATCAAGTAATGCAGTAGTAGCCAAGGCGTTACGTGATAAAAAGGCCACCTTATCTCCAGGACGTACGATAAATGAAACGTTGTCCAAAATCTTTTCACCATCAACTGAATAAGAAACGTTTTCTACCTTAACTAAGTCATTACCCAAATCGCGGTGCATTTCAAATTTAACGAATGGATACTTACGTGAAGATGGCTTGATGTCATCTAAAGTGATCTTATCAAGTTGCTTCTTACGTGAAGTAGCTTGGCGAGACTTAGAAGCATTAGCTGAGAAACGAGCGATAAATTCTTGCAATTGCTTAATCTTTTCTTCTTTTTTAGCATTTTGGTTAGCTGCAAGTTCGTTAGCCAACTTGCTTGATTCGTACCAGAAGTCGTAGTTACCAACGTAAAGTTGAATCTTGCCACGATCAACGTCACACATTTCAGTACATACTTGGTTTAAGAAGTGACGGTCGTGGGAAACTACGATCACGATATTAGGATAATCTGCTAAGAAGTTTTCCAACCATTCAACGGTGTGCACGTCAAGACCGTTAGTAGGTTCGTCGAGTAAAAGAATGTCAGGATTACCAAAGAGCGCTTGAGCAAGAAGCACCTTAACCTTTTCGGATTCTGGCAATTCCTTCATGAGTGTTTGATGCTCTTCTTCAGGGATGCCTAAAGATTGCAATAGTTTTGAAGCATCGGCTTCGGCGTTCCAGCCATCGAGTTCAGCAAATTTACTTTCAAGTTCAGCTGCCTTAACCCCATCTTCATCACTAAAATCAGTTTTAGCATAAAGGGTATCCTTGTCCTTCATTACTTGGTAAAGTTCTTTATGTCCTTGAATTACGGTGTCCATTACGGAAAAATCATCAAAGGCGAAGTGGTCCTGATTCAAGCTAGACATGCGCTCATTAGGATCGATACTAATTGAACCTGTAGTTGGTTCAAGCTTGCCTTCTAATAATTTAAGAAAAGTTGACTTGCCGGCACCATTTGCACCAATTACGCCGTAGCAGTTGCCCGGAGTAAATTTTAAATTTACGTCTTCATAAAGTGTGCGGCCGCCAAATTTAAGACTTAAGTCGGATACTGTAATCAATCGTTATACCTCACTTTTAATATAAAATAATGTCTAAGTATAGCAAAAAAGCAAGCTCTAATAAATAGAAAACCTGCTTTTTTAATTTTTATTAAGATTAAAACTTTTTGAAACTGTCTACCTTTTCCTGGGTAATATCACGAATAACTGCAGTAGCTAAATCAACAGATGCCTTGAAGTCCTTGTAACTACTGAAGCAATATGGTGAGTGTTCATAACGAACTGGAATACCAATAACGATCGTTGGTGCACCATTTTCGTAGTAAATTGCGGCACCGTCTTGGCCACCACCAGTTCTAACTGAACGAGTGTATGGAATGTTGATCTTGTCAGCCAAGTCGCAAGCATATTGTTGGAACTTAGGGTTTGGCAAGAAAGTAGTATCCATATCGCGAAGCATTGGTCCACGCTTTAAACCGGTTTGTGAAAGCCAATCAGGAGTGAAGGTGTCATCTGCTGGACAGCTTTCAAGTACAATACATAGATCTGGCTTAACTTTTCTAGCAGTTACGTAAGCTCCGCGAAGACCTACTTCTTCTTGGCTAGACAAAGCGGCAACAACATCAAAGTTAGTTTCTTCACCCTTCAAGTTGTCCAAAACGTCAATCATCGCACCGGCACCAAAACGGTCGTCGAAGTCTTTACCAAAGAACAAACCAGATTTTTCGTGGTATTCGCATTTTACATCAACAAAGATTGGACAACCTGTGTCGATCTTGTAGTCCTTAATTGTTTCTTCACGGCTGCTTGAACCAACATCAATTGACATATCGGCAACGTCAGGCACGTTGTTTCTTTCAGCAGCAGTCATAAAGTGTGGTGGCTTAGTTGCGACAACACCAGGGATGTATTCGCCATCGCGGTTTCTAACCTTAACCTTCAAAGCAGGGATATTGTATTTTACCCAGCCGCCGAGTGGAACAAACTTGATTAAACCATTTGGACGAACGGCCTGGGTGATGAAACCAACCGCATCTGAGTGGGCATCAAGTTGAATTACAGGACGGTTGCCCTTGTTTTCCTTCTTTGATGCATAAACATTGAGCATCCCGTCAGTCTCAATATTGGCTGTCTTTTCTGCATAGCTAGTAAAAAGTTTAACGAATTCTTCTTCAAAACCAGATGTAGCGTTAGCATCTGAGAATTCTTTAAGCATTTCGATTTCTTGTGCTTTTTCCATAATTTTCTCCTTCTGTAAGTCCTTACATCAAATTTTATCATAGTTCTTTATCTTTATTTTTTGCTAAACTAGAATTAGGAGGGTTTGCATCGTGAAAGAAAAACCTATTTGGAAGAAAAATCTATTCGTCTTATCGATCGCGGTCTTCATTGCAGGGATCGCATTTTCAGAAATTATGCCTTTCTTATCGTTATACATTAACACGTTAGGCAACTTCTCTCACCAACAACTTAACTTCTGGTCCGGGATCGTTTATTCTGGTACGTTCATCGTTTCAGCAGTTGTCTCTCCTTGGTGGGGCAAATTAGCTGATAAAAAAGGACGTAAACCAATGATTTTGCGGGCCGGAATCGGGATGTCCGTCGTTATCGCCTGCATGGGGTTAGTCCAAAATGTTTGGCAATTGCTTTTGCTTAGAATGCTGCAAGGTGTATTTGCCGGCTTTATTTCTAACTCTAATGCCTTAGTTGCCACCGAAACGCCGAAAACAAATTCTGGACAAGCTCTAGGAACGATTGCTTCAGCGACCACTGCTGGTACCTTGCTGGGACCACTTGTTGGTGGTGCTTTAACATCAATTTTTTCATACCGCATTACCTTTATGATCACTGGTGGCTTGCTCTTATTATGCTCAATCTTAGTTCTATTCTTCGTTCATGAAGACGACTTTAAGCCAGTTACCGCGAAAAAATTGGACAAGGCCAGCGGCGTAATTAAGTCGCTTCGTTCGCCTCATCTGATCTTTGGTTTGCTATTAACCACTTTAATTATTCAAGCAGCTAATAACTCCATTAACCCAATCGTTTCACTATATGTCCGCCAATTACTTAACGGCCATGGCAACGTTGTCTTCATCTCTGGTGTTATCGCCGCCCTTCCTGGGATTGCTACTTTCCTAGTGGCCTCCCGCTTCGGTGCACTCGGTGATAAAATCGGTACTCACAAAATCATCGTGGCTGGTTTTATTGCGGCATCAATTTTCTTCTTCCTGACCGCTTTTGTACGAAACACAGTTGAATTAGGAATTTTGCGCTTCTTAGTTGGTTTTTCTGACGCTTGTTTATTCCCACAAGTACAAACGATGTTAACCAAAAACTCACCTGCCGCCGTTACTGGCCGTATCTTTTCATGGAACCAGTCGGCTATGTACATCGGCAACATCGTAGGACCGCTACTTGGTTCATTCGTATCAGGGATGTTCAACTATAGCATGGTCTTCATCGTCACCACGGTGATCGTATTAATCAATCTACTTTTGTTCAGAATCAACGTCATTCGCAATTTACAGTAAAAATAAAAGCTTGAGAAAAATCTCAAGCTTTTTATTCTGCCGCTTTTTTGGCTTCATGTCTGTTATAAATAAAGTTAACTACGTACGCACAAATCATTAAAAACAGTGCCACATACATAATTTCGATAATTCCTGAATGGAAAATTCTTCTCATGATTGGCAATAATGCAGTTGGCAAACTCTTAGCCGATTCCGCATCACTCAACTTGTTCATCATGGTCATCGTAATGCCGCGATGGCCGGCGATTCCTCGAGCCAAAGCCAAGTTCATGATGACCCCATAAATGGCAGCCATCACAGTTTGAGCAAGAATTCGAATCAAGAAACTCAGTGACGTAGCCGGTGCCATATCTTTTTCACTGGCGTCAATCTGCACCTTGATCTGCAAAATAACAAAGATCGAACCTACACCTAAACCAGATAAAGCTGCAATGATCATCAAGATTTGATATGGCGTGTTCATTGGCACCAAGATCAAGCCTAAAACGGTAATGACGATCAAAGTAAAATCGATAATGAGCAAACGATAATTGCTAAAGTGACGCAAGAAATATGGCGCGCTTTGTGAACCGGCAATATCCAAAATGGAGTTAGGGATCAAGGTCATCCCACCGATTAAAGCGGAGGTCCCTAAAATGGCCTGCGACCACATTGGCAAATAAGTGTTAACTGAAATATAAGCACCCCATGCTAGGGCAAACAGGATAAAGTCGCCCACCAACGCTTTATTCATAAAAACACTCAACGGTACAACAGGACTATCTGCCTTCTTTTCCACAAAGATAAAGGCAACAAGTAAGGCAATTCCGATAATGACGAAAGCTGCAACCATGATACCACTAGCTAAACCCAGCATCTGAATTCCAACTAAAAAGCAGGACAAGCCAGCGATCAAAGTGAAGGCACCCATTTTGTCAAAGTGTACTTTTTCCTTAGCCTTGTGCACATCGCGATAAAAGATAAAACTCAAAATAATGGAAATCAGTCCTAATGGGACATTGATGTAGAAGACCCAGTGCCAAGAAAGGGCATCAACGATCCAGCCACCAACAAGCGGTCCCGCAATACATGCCGCACTGAAGCTGGCCGCAATGTAGCTCAAAATGACTGTTCTTCTTTTAATATTTGGATAAATATACCCAAGGATGACATAAGGCAGTGAACCCATCCCGCCGGCACCAACGCCCATCAAGATCCGGGCAATTAAGAAGAAGTAAATGTTTGGCGCTACCCCTTCAAGCAGCGACCCTACAATAAAGAGGACAAGTGAAAGTTCAAAAGCAAATTTATTGCCCATTCTTTCACCTAATTTGCTCCAAATTGGTACTGAAACGGACATCCCCAGCAAGAAACAGGCAACGATCCAGCCCATATATTGAATTCCGTGCAAGTCAGAAACAATCGCCGGAATTGCAGTATTAATAATGGTAGCGTCCAGTCCTGACATAATATTTGCTAAAAGCAAGGACCAAGTTACCATTGAAATTTGCTTTTTATTCATTCAATCTCACCCTTTTACTTAAAAACTTTCAACTAAAAATAGTATGCAGGATATCTTCCATAATTGTCAAAATGGTAAGCGATTTCATGATGAAATAAAAATATCATTTCAAAGGGAGCAATTTTTATGATCAAATTAATCGCTGTCGACATGGACGGAACTTTTTAAATTCACAAAGCAAATACAACGAAGCTAGATTCAAGGAAATTCATTCTAAGCTCGATGAAAAAGGCATTCACTTCGTCGTAGCTAGCGGCAACCAATATTATCAACTCAAGGATTTCTTCACCGATTACAATGTGTGCCTTCGGTGATGGCGGCAACGATTTGGAAATGCTGCGTGAAGTCGGCGATGGCGTTGCAATGAAGAACACCATTCCAGCAGTTCTTGAAGTGGCCAACCACGTAACTGACACTAACGACGACGAAGGAGTTTTGAATTACATCGAAAAGAACATTCTTTAGAATCTGCTTGACAATATCCGTTTTTGCTAGTTTAATATAAGAAAAGCATAGTGATGACCTTTAAAGTTAGTCCTGTGAGGCTAAGAAGGAAATCTGCGTGAGCTAGTCTTTTTTTGTGCTAGCAGAAACAGAAAGACCGTCTTGGACTCAGTGTCCTTGGTGGTCTTTTTCTTTTGGTCATCCGAGAAAGGAAAAATATATGGCAAAAGAAATTGTTGATGCAATTAGTATGAAACGTGCCTTAATGCGAATGACCTACGAAATTATCGAACGCAACAAAGGTACGGAAAATTTAGTTTTAATCGGTATTAAAACTAGAGGCCTTTACTTAGCTCAAAGAATTGCTAAGAACCTTAAGAATCTTGAAGACGTTGATGTTCCCGTTGGAGCAATCGATGTTTCTCAATATCGTGATGACCTGCCAGAAAGCGAAAAGGAAAAGATGATTCATGGTCAACAACTCGACTTTGATGTCACTGACAAGAACGTTGTTGTAGTTGATGACGTTTTGTTCACCGGTAGAACAATTAGAGCTGCCCTTGACGCAATCATGGATCAAGGTCGCCCAGCTAAGATCAACTTGGCCGTTTTAATCGACCGTGGTCACCGTGAATTGCCAATTCGCCCTGACTTTATCGGTAAGAACATCCCTACCGCAATGGATGAGGAAGTTAAAGTATCAATGACCGAAGTCGATGATAAAGACGGCATTGATATCATGAACAAATAGGAGTATTTGATAGGAGTATTTGAATGAGTGAAAAAGAAAAGTTTAGAAACCCGGACGCGATTTTAGACGTCTACGAAAAGCCTGAACTTGGTCAAGGTATCCTGCTCTCCTTGCAGCATATGTTTGCCATGTTCGGTTCTACCGTTTTGGTTCCAATCTTAATCGGAATCAACCCAAGTATCGCCCTGCTTTCATCAGGTGTCGGTACTTTAGTCCACATGATCTTGACCCACTTTAAGATCCCAGCATACTTAGGTTCAAGTTTTGCCTTCGTTGCGACTATGCAAGCATTGATGAAGACTGACGGCTATCCTGCAGTTGCTCAAGGTGCGATTGCTTCTGGTTTAGTTTACGTAATCGTGGCTTTGATCATTGCCAAGGTTGGTTCTGGTTGGGTTAACAAGGTTTTGCCACCAATCGTGGTTGGACCAATCATTATCGTTATTGGTTTGTCACTTGCTACTACTGCCGCAAACGACGCCATGATGAACCACCAAAAGTATGACTTAACTTACTTCGGTGTTGCCATCTTCACTTTGGTAATGACTTTGATCTTCCAAATGTGCTTCAAGGGCTTCACTAGTTTGGTTTCCATCATGCTTGGAATCATTTGTGGCTATGTTCTCTCTTGTTTCTTGGGCATCGTTGACTTCTCAGGCGTTGAAAAAGCTGCCTGGTTCTCAGTGCCAGCCCTTGACGTAATGGGCATCAGCTACCACTTCAAATGGTACCCAGCAGCCATCCTTGCGATGGCACCAATTGCCTTCGTTACGATGACTGAACACATGGGCCACATTATGGTGCTTAACTCATTGACTAAGCGTAACTTCTTCAAGAACCCTGGTCTTCACAGAACCATGATGGGTGACGGTATTTCCACAATTATTGCCGGTTTCATCGGTGGTCCTCCTACCACTTCTTACGGTGAAAATATCGGTGTGTTAGCCATGACTAAGGTTCACTCAGTTTGGGTCCTTGCTGGTGCCGCAGTTTGTGCCATCATCTTCAGTTTTGTTGGTAAGCTTGCTGCCTTGATTGAATCAATTCCAATGCCAGTTATCGGTGGTATTTCATTCTTGCTCTTTGGTACTATCGCTTCAAACGGTTTGAAAATTTTGGTTGATGACCAAATCGACTTTGGCGAAAAGCGTAACATGTTGATTGCTTCAGTTATCTTGGTTATCGGTATTGGTGGTGCTTACCTCCAATTGGGTAACTTCCAATTAACTTCAGTTGCTCTTTCCACTATTATCGGGATGCTTTTGAACTGGTTATTACCTAAGAAGGCCGCCAGTGAAAAGACACTTGAAGAAAAGAACAAGGCAAAGCAAAAGCAAGACGGTAAGATTTACCAATAGATATATAAACTAACTGAATAACCAAAAAATAGGAGTCCTAAATTTGGACTCCTGTTTTTATAGTCTTTTATCTAAAACTTTCCGCAATTTCCGGATCCATCTCATCCTCTAAAATGCTGTGACCTTGATCCAAAGTCCTGATCTTTTCCATATCGTCAGCATCTAATTCAAAATCGAAGACATCAAAGTTTTCTGCCAATCTCTTCTTATGAACTGACTTAGGAATTACCACATAGTTTCTTTGCAGGAACCATCTGAGCATTACCTGAGCGGTAGTCTTATAATGCTTTGCAGCAATTTCTTCTAGAACTGGATTAGTAAAAATATGGTTGGCACCTTCCGCAAATGGCGCCCAAGCTTCAGGCTGTACGCCCTCTTTTTCCATGTACTTTTGTGACTTCCACTCTTGATTCCAGACGTTGGTTTCAATCTGGTTCACGGCTGGCTTCACATTATTGAAAGTGATCAAATCGGCAAGTCGTTCATTCCAAAAGCTGCTGACGCCGATCGCACGAATGCGACCTTCTTTGTATAAACGTTCAAGTGCGCGCCAGGTACCATAATAATCATTGTATGGCTTGTGGATCAAGTAAAGATCGATGTAATCCAGTTGCAACTTCTTCATTGAATCATCGAAGGCCTTGAGAGTATTGTCATAGCCGTAATCATCGACCCAGATTTTTGAAGTGACGAAGATGTCTTCACGTGGGACGTTACTATGCTTGATTGCATCCCCGACAGCTTGTTCATTGCCGTAAATTTGCGCGGTATCAACCAGACGATAGCCAATTTCTAGACCATCTTCGACAACTTGTTGCGCTTGAGCAAGATCATCGATTTGATAAACACCGAAACCAAGGCGTGGCATTTTTACTCCATTGTTTAATGTGACGAATTTTCCCATGATGTTTTCCTCTGTTAGATAACTTTTTAATTATTTTAGCATCTATTTCCCGGAGAAAGAAAAAAGACGATTTTGCCATCAAGACATAAATTAAACAAATCTACGATTAACTCACTCCCTAATCAAAAACGATTAGGGATTTTTTATTGTTTCACAACTTTCCCATTCTACCAACAATGTAATCACTTGCATAAAAATAGACTAGACCAATATTAATTAATTCAAGACAATACCGTAATAGCGTGGTTTTATTAATTAGACCAATTAGTGCATAATGCCTATTTGTTACGTACAAAAGGAGAAGAAAGAATGGCAAATTTTTTACTTGTCAGTCATGGCGAATACGCTAAGGCTACCAAAGCCAGCGTGGAAATGATTGCCGGTGAACAAAAGAACGTCAAGGCAATCGCATTCAAACAAACCATGAACCAAGATGACTTACTTGAAGAGATTACAAAAGTAGCCAGCGAATTCGACGAAGCACCAACAATCCTCGTCGACATCGCAGGCGGTACACCAGCTAACACTGCTCAGCGTTACCAACAGAAGCATCCCGACGTTGCCGTTTACAGCGGTCTATCGATGCCGCTTCTGCTTGCCGTAGTTATGGGGACACCAATGGACGAAGCGATCAAGCAAACGATCGACAACATGGCACCTGTTGGTTTGACCAAGAAGAAGGAAGAAAAACCAGTCAAGGTAGTTAAAAAGGAAGAAAAGCCTAACAAGAACGTAACCTTGACTCCTCGCACTATGCAAAACGTGCGGATTGATGAGCGACTTATTCACGGTCAAGTTGCAACTATGTGGACCAATGCTTTGAAACTCAACCGCATCATGGTTGTCGGCGACGATATCGTTAAAAACGACGTGCTTAAGACCGGTCTTAAGACTGCATGTCCGCACGGCGTTCACCTCAGCATTTTAACCGCCCACGGTGCAGCGCATCGTATCAATTCAGGCAAATACGTTGGCCAAACCGTTTTATTACTGGTTAAGAACCCTGGCGTTCTTCGTCAACTTGTCGACTTCGACGTGAAACTACCTGAGATCAACGTCGGCAACATGTCAACAAAGCCTCACTCACGCCAAGTGGCCAAGAGTGTTGCAGTGCTTGACAAAGATGTAGAAGATTTTGAATATTTGGATCAAAAGGGATGCCACATCTACCATCAAATGGTACCTAGTGAACCTAAAGAAGATTTCATGGAAATGATTAAGTAAGGAGTAGAAAATGACAATAGCTTGGTGGCAAATTTTATTATTAACTTGCCTAGCTTTTTGGGTAATTATCGATCAATTAACTGTATCGATTTTGAACAATCCTTTAGCCATTGGTATGGTTTCAGGAATTATTATGGGTGACATTACTACGGGACTTGCCGTAGGATCAACCCTGCAATTGATGGTCCTTGGGGTATCAACTTACGGTGGTGCTTCAATGCCTGACTTTATGACTGGTGCGATCGTTGGTACCGTTTATGCCGTTTTATCCGGTAAAGGTATTCAATTTGCGATCGGTTTAGCCGTTCCAGTTGGTTTGTTAATGGTGCAACTCGATGTGCTTGCTCGATTCATCAACACCATTTTCCAACACAGAATGGACAAGTTTATTAAAGAAAATAATCCGGACGCAGCCGCAAGAAACGCCCTCTGGGGTACATTTTCATGGGGACTTTCACGTGCGATCCCTGTCTTCATTCTTTTAATCGTTGGTAACGACGTTGTAAGAATGATCTTACGTGTCATCCCTACTTGGCTCACAAACGGACTTAAAGTTTCCGGTGGTATCTTACCTGTTGTTGGTATCGCTATCTTGCTTAGATACTTACCAACTAAGCGTTTCATCTCATATTTAGCAATTGGTTTTATCGCAGCTTCCTACATGAAGATTCCAATGCTTGGTGTTGCCTTGCTTGGTGCGGCTCTTGCCTACATTCACTACCAACGCGAAGTTGCTAAATTAGACGAAAAAACTGCTACTACAAATAATACAGAAAGTGAGGAATATGAAAATGACGAAGGCGAATACGAAAACTAATTCAGGCAAGTTAACCAAGAGAGATTTATTCAGAGCTAACTGGCGCTGGCCTTGGGCTAGTCAATTATCTTGGAACTACGAAAGAATGATGGCACCTGGTTACTTCTACGCTGTCTTGCCATTCCTTAAGCGTTGGTACAAAGATGACGAATTAGTTGAAATGATGCAGATGCAAACTCAATTCTTCAATGTTAATGCCTATGTTGGTAACTTCATCATCGGTGTTGACTTAGCCCTTGAAGAAAGCCAAGGCATTAAATCTAAAGACACTGTTGCTGGTATCAAGACTGGTTTAATGGGACCACTCGCAGGTATCGGTGACACAATCTTCAGTGCAATTATTCCAACTATCTGTGGTTCAATTGGTGCTTACATGGGACTTAGAGGCAATCCACTTGGTTCTATCCTTTGGATCCTTGTTGATCTTATTATCTTGTTCCTTCGTTTCTCATTCTTACCAATGGGTTACTATCAAGGTACTAAGTTAATCGACTCAGCTTCAGGCAAGTTGAACGCCATCACCGACTCAGCTATTTTGCTTGGTGTAACGGTGGTTGGTGCGCTGATTCCTACCGTTATTAAGGCGAAGGTACCGTACGTCTTCCATACCGGTAAGATCACGCTTAAGATGCAAACGATTTTGAATCAAATCATGCCATCCTTGGTACCAGTACTGCTAGTTGCACTTGTCTACTGGTTACTTGGTAAAAAAGGCGTTACATCAACTAAGATGATCTGGTTCGTCTTGATTCTTGGTATCGTCTTATCATACTTCCACATTTTGGGTTAAGGACAAAAAAGAGGCTCCTTACGGAGCTCTTTTTTTAATGCTTATGTTTATTTCTCAAGTAAACTATTCCCCCGGCAATAAGAACTATAATTCCCGCAAAGAGGAATAAATAGCCCACCGGAATCAAATAGAAGTTTTCATGTAAAAAGCCTTGCTTATCAACGTATTCCACTGAATTAGCCTTGATAAAGAAGAAAATAAAGCCGTAATCATGTTGTACTTAGCCTTACGATTTTCGTCTGTATCTTTAATCAATTTTTGCGTCATCTTGTTCATATTGTCGTCTCCTAAAATTAACTGATCTAATGAGACATGAAAGACACAGTTGATCTCAATCAACATTTCTAAGTCGAGCAAATTGCGGTTATTTTTCCAGTTGGACACCGCCTGTCTTGTAACGTGCAATTTTTTGCATACTGCACCTGCGACAGATTATTTTCCTTTCTTAGCTACTTAATTTGATCACTAAATTTCATCTCTTTCACCTCATAAATTAATTTTGGCAGAACTATATAAACCTAACAAGAAAGCACTGCTTGCATAAACGACAGCAGTGCTTTCCTTTTTATTTTTCGACCCTAGCTTGATAAAAGCCAAAGCTCATTTGACGTAAAATTTTAATGAAACTATTTTTATCTAATCTTTCACCAGTCGTCAAAGCTTCAAATTCTCCATCTGGATCCTTCAACTTCTGGTCTGTTCTATGGAAACCATTTCTCTCGTAGAACTTCAGCCGACTAACACGTTGCTTGTAATTTTTTACCTTCTTAGTTACCGGTTCAATATCGATCACGATTTGCTTATCTGGGAAGTTATTTTCCAGCATAGTCAAAATCTTGGAACCATATCCTTGTCCGCGCAACTTTTCACTGACTGCTAAATAAGTCAGGTAGACGGTGTTGTCATTTTCAGCATAATAGGTAATGCCGCAGAACTTGCCATCATCATAAATTGCGTGAAACTTTACATTACGGTGAAGTGACATTGCTAATAGTGAAAACATTGAGAATCTTTCCCATTCAGGGAATGCCTTCATGTACAACTGCTTAGCGTCACGATATGCTTTTGTGCCCCATCGGGCGGGCTTAGAATCTAAAATAGTATCCTTCTTTTCTATTAAACTAAAAAATATAATATTTTTACACACATATTTTATCAAAAAAATACGATAACAAGCAAAAAGAACAGATCATTCGACCTGTTCTTTTTATCTATGTTATATAATTTTCATTTAAATCAACTTGTACTTCTTAAGCAATTCTTCTACGTAGGTGCCTTTAACCTTCTTGAGCATCCCCTTAATTGCCAACTTCTCAGGCATTGGCAAATCAAGATCTTTGAGCTTCTTTTGATCGTTCAAGTAGTACATCGCATTCATCAACATTCTGACATCAAAGGCAGAAGCAAATACTTCAGGTACGCCACGATCAATATCAAGCAATGTATAGACAGCTTCCATCGCAGTTCTAACTGAATATTCAGTAGTAAAGACGGTGTCTCTTGGTGTTTCCGCAAAGTTACCGATGAAGGCTAAGTTCTTTGAATGATCTGGAACTACCTTCGGTCTGTCGCCTAATGCTCTTGGCATAAAATATGAAGTAATATATGGCATGTGTGCTGGAATAGTAGTTGCAGCTGCAGCCATTTCAGGAATTCTTTCTTCAGGAACACCCATGTGGTAAAGCCATTCTTCACACAATTCAATGCCATTACAGTCAGGCATGGTCTTTTCTACATAATTACCCTTAGTGTCTGAGAACAAACCATAAAGCCAAACAATCAATTCATTTGGCTTTTGTGCCTTAAAGTGTGGTTGACGACTAATTGAGTAACCTAATAACCAGTTAGAATCCTTAATCGTAGTTGGACCACTAGTAACAATTGAGCCACTATGTGGATCCTTCTTATTAACTGCTTCAATAAATGGCACGATATCATTATTCTTAAAGGTAATCGTAGCTGACATTCTCCAGTTAGCCTTTGGAATATCCTTGCAGAAGACCTCTGGATGACCAAAGTCTTCATCTTGAGCAGCTAAATTCTTCCATAATTGCCAGCTCGCACCTAATTCATGCTCTTCTGGAGCTGGGTGGAGGTTGTCACCATAAGTGGTGCTTTCAGTAATTGAACCGTTAGTAACAAAGACAAGGTCGTTTTCAGTTAAATCAATTGTCTTTTTTTCACCCTTTTCAGTTAAGATAATTTGTTTAGCAACTTTTTCACCATTTGAACGGTTAACAAACACATTATCTACAACCGTATCATAGTGGAATTGTACGCCATGATCTTTCAAGTATTTAACCATTGGCAGAATTAATGATTCATATTGGTTATACTTGGTAAAGCGTAGTGATGACAAGTTCTTAAGAGTAGCAACGTGTTGAACGAAACGCATCAAGTAACGACGCATTTCCATTGCACTTGCCCATGGCTCAAAGGCAAACATAGTTGACCAGTAAAGCCAGAAGTTAGATTGGAAGAATTCCTTGTCAAAGACCTCATTAATCTTCTTGTTTTGCAAATCTTTTTCTGGAGTTAAGCAAAGATCAACGATTTCTTTGACAGCCTTTGGAGTAAGGAGCAATTGGCCATCTGTTGGGAGAGCTTCGCCGCGGTTAACGATGACACGAGTCTTAGCGTAACTTGGATCTCTTCTGTTCAAGCGGTAAAATTCATCAAGGACAGATTCGTCTTTGTTTTCTGGTGATGGAATTGATCTAAATAGGTCCCACAAACATTCAAAGTGTGGCTCCATTTCACGACCACCACGGATGATGTAACTTTCTTTTTGTTTATTATAAATACCGTCCATTGAGCCACCAGGCAGACCTAATTCTTCAAAGATATGAATTCTCTCACCCTTCATGTGACCGTCACGGATTAAAAATACAGCACTAGCAAGTGCGGCCAAACCTGAACCGACGATATATGCTGATTTTTGATCAACGTCTTTTGGCTTACTTGCGTTTACGAAAGCTTCATAATTACCATTGCTATAATGCATAGATCAACACCTCTTTCAAATAATCCTTACACTTGTAACCATTTACAATCATAATAATAGTGTAAGCGTTTTCACTTGTCAATATTTACTTATAGAGGGATGAATTTCTATGAATATGAAAAGCGTACGTACTCAGCAGCAGATTGAACAATCTCTTTTTTCATTGCTACCAAAAAAGTCTTACGCAGAGATCTCCATTGCTGAGATTACACGTAAGGCAGATGTTTCGCGGACTTCTTTTTACCGCAATTATGAAAATAAAGATTCAGTATTAGCACAATTTTTGGCTAATCAGTATCAAAAATTTATCGATGACATTAACAAGCATAAATTAAAGTCGCTGACTGAGCAGTTGACCGTTTACTTAATTTTTTCAAAGAGAATCCAAGTACTATGAAAACCTTGCTTGATGCGGGATTCGAAGGCAGTTTGCTTAACTTACAAACGCGCTATTTAAGGAAGCTCTTCACCGTTTATCACCCGGATTTAAACTTGCCAGATTATGCTATCGCTTATCAGTCTGGCAGTATTTACATGCTGCTGGTCTGTCCCTTTTATACTAAAAAAGCTAATTCCAATCGGAATTAGCTTTTTCATTTACTATTGCAGTTTCTTCTGTTTTTTGCCAAAGTTGAAGTAAAAGTTCAAAACAAGTGCAATGACCAGCAAAATCACTGATACCAACATAATCTCCTTAATACCTGAATGTAAAATGTTTCTCATCGTTGGTACTAAATTTTGTGGCAACAATTTCGCACTCTTAGCATCACTCAACTTGTTCATCATCGTAATCGTAATGCCTGGATGACTGCTTACACCACTAGCCAAATTCAAGTTCATGATTACGCCATACACAGCGGCCATCACAGTCTGCGCCAAAATTCTAATCAAATATGAAGTTGAGGTAGCCGTGGCCATGTTCTTAAGTCCAGCGTCGATTTGCACCTTCAATTGCAAGGCAACGAAGATAAAACCAACTCCGATACCTGAAAAAGCACCGATAGCAGCCAAAAGTTGGATCGGCATGTGCAAGTCCGCAAAGAACATGCCTGCCGAAGAAATAAGCATTGCAAAAATACCGATGAAGACCAGCTTAAAGGTGGTCAAGTGATCTTGAATTGCAACCACGCTTTGTGAAGCAATGATTTCCACAATTGAGTTTGGAATCAAGGTCATCCCACCAAGAAGTGCTGATAAACCGAGAAGCGCCTGTGCCCACATTGGCAAATAAGTGTTAACGGCGATAAATGCGCCCCAAGTGAAGGCAAATAAAAGAAAGTCACCATCTAGATCTTTATTCTTGAACAAAGACACCGGAATAATTGGATTTTGCGCATGATTTTCACGGATAAAAAACAATACGATAAAGACCAAGCTGACAATGATCAAACTAATGACAATCCAGCTAGCGGTCAAACCGACTAATTGCACGCCCATCAAGAATGGAAGCAATCCGATTACCAATAAACTTGCGCCTGGAATATCGAAGACTGGCGTTTGCTTTGGCGTAACTGGCTTATAGTAGATCAAGCAGATTAAAAATGCAATCAAGCCAATTGGGATATTGATGTAGAAGACCCAGTGCCATGAAAAAGCATCGATCAGCCAACCACCAATAAGTGGCCCTAAAATAGCGGCACCGTTCCAACTAGCGGTTAAATAGCCCAGGACCTTAGTTCTAGTCTTAATGTTTTTAAAAACGTAACCAGCGATGATATAAGGTAGTGACCCCATACCACCGGCACCAACACCCATGATAAATCTAGAACATAGGAAGAAGATGATATTTGGTGCCATACCTTGCAAGGCAGAACCGATAACAAACAGTGCCAGTGAGATTTCAAAAGCACGTTTATTGGTGATCTTTTCCCCTACCTTGGTCCAGATGGGAATGGAAATGGACATCCCCAGCAAAAAGATAGCGACAATCCAACCCATGAATTGGATTCCGTGCAGGGATGCAACAATCGCTGGAATCGCCGTGTTAATAATCGTACCATCTAGTCCAGACATCACATTGCCCAGCATCAACGCGATGGTAACCATCGTAACTTGCTTCTTATTCATTCAAATCCCTCTCAACTTCAAAATAAAAACGCTAGATAAATCATCATCTAACGTTTTTGGGTAAAAAAATATGGAGGATACAGGGCTCGAACCTGTGACCTCCTGCTTGTAAGGCAGATGCTCTCCCAGCTGAGCTAATCCTCCATTATGGGGCGGAATGTGGGATTCGAACCCACGCATGCTGGATCCACAAACCAGTGTGTTAACCCCTTCACCAATTCCGCCATATTACGGTCCATGTGGGATTTGAACCCACGATCTCCTCCGTGACAGGGAGGCGAGATAAACCACTGCTCCAATGGACCAATCAAAGGAGGATGTGGGATTTGAACCCACGCGCGGCAGAACCGCCTAACGGTTTTCAAAACCGTCCCCTTAAGCCACTTGGGTAATCCTCCATAGCCGAACAGATATTATTATACTAGACTGAGGAAAAAGCGCAAGTGTTTTTTGTAAAAAAATACAGATATTGCAATTTAAGCAATATCTGCAGTCTTTTTTAGTCACGTAAATTCTTTTGGTAGAGCAAGTATTTGTATTCTTTGCCGACGATTTCAACGAATCTTTCGGTTGCGATGTTGCGCCAGCCGAAGTGTTCATAAAATCCTTGAGCCTTTTCATTACCATCAAGGCACCATAAATAAATCTTGCCGTAGCCCATCTTCTTCAATTCGTTTTCTGCGGCGTTAAGCAAGGTCTTGCCGACATTATAACCTTGAAAATCTGGTTCAACGTATAAGGCCATCAATTCGCCGCAACCAAGCATTCTGGTATCACGTGGGCGGCCATAGCTGACAGCAGCGCGCACAATATTTTTGTCGTCTTCAAAAATCAGATTGTGACGGCCGCTCTCATTAAATCTCTTAACCCAGGCATTTTCTGGAATATTGTCTAAAAATTCAGCGGGCAAAATTCCCTTATATACATCTTGCCAACATTTTTGAAAAAGTTTACTAGTTTGTCTTGCTTCGTCTTCAGAAATTAACGGTTTAATAATCATTTTTCTACTTTACTTCTTTGTCAAAACAGTAACGGCTTCAACATGTGGAGTCTGTGGGAACATATCAACGGGATCGATGCGATCAAATTCATAGCCCTGTTCTTGGAACAGTTGCAAATCACGGACCATGGTTGCAGGGTTACATGAAATATAAACAACCTTTTCAGGACCAGTCTTCGCAGTCGCATCAATAAATTCAGGCGTTAAACCTTTTCTAGGTGGGTCAACGAAAACAACATCGGTCTTAAGACCTTGCTTAGCCCAACGTGGCATAATTTCTTCGGCCTTACCCAAGTAATACTTAGCGTTATCGATGTCGTTCAACTTAGCATTATCCTTGGCATCTTTAATGGCATCCCGTACAACTTCGATTCCGCGGACCGCCTTCACGTGCTTAGCCACACTCAAGCCGATTGTCCCAATACCTGAATAAGCATCAATCACAACGTCGCTTGGCTTCAAATCAGCCTTCTTAATAGCCAAATCGTACAAGCGTGGTGTTTGCAATGAATTGATTTGGAAAAAACTTTGTGGTGAAATTCTGAATTTCAAATCACCAATTTGATCAGTAATTTGATCGTTACCCAAGACCAAGTAGTCCTTCTTACCCAAAATTACGTTGGTCTTCTTAGGGTTGTGGTTCAAAATCAAGCCAGTAACACCAGGAATTTGGCTCACTTCAGCAGCAACGCCCAAAAGTTGTGGGAAGTCATTGTGCAAGCAGACCAAAATGACCATGATCTCGCCAGTTGCCTTACTTCTACGCACATCAAGATAGCGTACTTCACCTTTATGATTGATTTCATCATAAGCAGGCACTCTATATTTACGTAAAATATCACGTACGGCAACAAGCACACGGTCGATTTCAGGATCAGTAGTAAAGAAATTAGTCAGTGGCACTAAGTCGTGTGAATGACGTCTGAAAAAGCCGATCTCAAGCTGACCATTGATTTCACGCACTGGCACTTGTGCCTTGTTACGGTAGCCTGTTTGTTCAGGACTTGGCAAAGTTTGCCCTACTTCAATGTCATCTAAGTGCGCCTTTTTAAGCAAGTTAACTACTTGATTACGCTTAAATTCAAGTTGCTTGTCATATTTGATATGTGCCAAAGATGCCAAGCCAGTTTGCACCCATTGGTTAAGCTTGATCTTTACTCGATCTGGGCTCTCTTTCTTAATTTTTTCGATTTTGGCAAAAGCAAAGTTCTTTTTGACCTTTAAAATTTTTGCACTAACGATTTCACCTGGAAGAGCGTTAGTAACGAAGACTGTCAAACCTTCATAGTGAGCAACCCCCATTGCTTCGTATGAGAGGTCGGTAATCTCTAAGTCAACAATTTGGTTTTTCTTCATGTATTATCTTCAACCTTTTTAATAAATCAATACTGTAATCATTATAATACTTGACTAGTTTTGTGTCTTGAAAATTATTTTTCATGAAAAGTATTGACATACATTTTTAATATTGCTATCATAGTTTCCAATAATTAACGAAAACAGTAGCTGCTTCGCTCAGCGTTCAGAGAACTGGTGGTAGGTGCGAACCAGACAGGCGAAGCTAGACGAATTACATCGTAGTTTTTATTGCTCGGAAATATTCAGAACCGTTACCATCTGATAGAGATTCAAGTACTTAGACTTGAAAGAGTGGGTGGTACCACGGCTATCGTCGTCCCGTTGACTTAGGTCAGCGGGGCTTTTTTATTTGGAGGAATAGAAATATGGAAAAAAAGAAGGTATCTTTTGCAGAATCAATTATCATTCTGATAGTTCTACTAGCTATCTTGGGTGTTTCCGTAATTAAATTCGGTTTGTCCCCAGAAGTGCCAGTTTTGTTCACTGTACTACTTCTTACCTTTTGGGCAAGATTGCGCGGCTTTAGTTGGCAAGACGTTCAAAACGGGATTAAAGAAGGTATCGGCGTTGCGATCATTCCTATCTTCATCTTCATGTTGATCGGTGCCTTAATTGGTGTTTGGATCAAAGCCGGAATCATCCCTTCCATCATGGTTCTTGGTTTTAACATGATCAGTGGTAGTTTCTTCGTACCATCGGTCTTCATCGTTTGTTCAATCGTTGGTGTCGCCATCGGTAGTGGTTTTACCACCATCTCAACTGTCGGGATTGCCTTGTTTGGTATCGGTTCAAGTATGGGTGCCAACCCTGCCTTAGTTGCCGGTGCTATCATCTCCGGTGCGGTATTCGGCGATAAAATGTCTCCTTTGTCAGACTCAACCAACTTGTCATCAGCCGTTGCCGAAAGTGAACTTTTCTCACACATCAAGAACATGATGTGGTCCACTATTCCTTCATTCGTCGTATCACTTATTCTGTTCTGGATCTTGGGTAACAGCGGCCATATGGACCCAACCAAGATTGAACGTACCTCACAAGTTTTACAAAACAACTTCACCATTTCATGGTGGGCACTTTTGCCAATCGTTCTTATGTTGATCTGTGCTTGGCGTAAGATCCCTGCAATTCCTACCTTGTTCATGAACATTGCAATTACTGTGGTCATGATCTTTATCCAAAGTCCTCATGAATCTGCTCAATCATTGAATAACTTGATCATGAACGGCTTCGTTGCCAAAACTAGCGATGCTTCAGTTAACGCATTGCTTACCCGTGGTGGTATTTCCAGCATGATGGCTACTGTAGCGCTCATCATTTCAACTTTGTCACTTGGCGGGATGCTCATGAAGTTCAACATCGTGCAAAGTGCGATGGAACCACTCGTTAAGCATCTGAACAAACCTGGTCGTTTAATCACCGTAACTATTCTTTCAGGTATTTGTATCAACCTCTTCGTTGGTGAACAATACTTATCAGTAATTTTGCCTGGTCGTGCATTCAAGCCAGCCTTCGATAAAATCGGTCTTTCACCATTAGCACTTAGTCGTGTACTTGAAGATGGTGGTAGTGTTATCAACTACTTGATTCCTTGGGGCGTTGCCGGTTCATTCGCTGCATCTGCATTGGGTGTACCTGTGCTTCAATTCTTGCCATTCGTCTTCTTCAGCTTGTTATCACCTGTCTTCTCAATCTTTAGTGGTGTTACAGGCATCGGCTTAAAATGGGCTAAGAAAGACAAATAATTGGATATAACTAGATATTAAAAAGGGTCTGCAATTAATTTTGCAGGCCTTTTAATTATTCATATCATACATGCGAACTTGCGCTTTTTTATATTCTTTTGAATTACGATAATCATCATACAAAATATCCGTCACAATCACCTGATTATTTTGCTCTTCAAAAACAATTTCTTGTTGCAAGTCAGAATTATCTTTGCGGCTTACCGAACTGCTTCGACTCAATCTCAAATCATCAAGTTCCCTATCAATAAAGGTCTTTTGCGAACCAGTTAAAATGTCATATTTCTTTTTAGCATTTTCTGTAAAGAATAATTTTCTCACTTCATCTGCCGCATAACTCTTATCAGGATGGTCGCTACGCTCGCCGCGCACTTTACTATCAGTATATTTCTTATCCATAAAAATCACTTCCTTATTTCAACGATAGCAAGATCTTCAAGAAAGTGTTAAGTATTTGCCCAAAGGTCCAAAAAATTTATAATTTTTAAACAAATACGTTAAAATAGATAAGACAATTAAATAGAAAGAGTGACATATATGGACAACATGAACTTTTCAAGTCCTGAACGTCGCCAAGTTCACGACGTCTCAGAAGTTAATGGTTTTCTTTCCAAGATGTATGGCTACATGGGCTTAGCTGTTCTTGTATCAGCTATCACCGCATTTTTGACCATGACTGTTTTCAGAGCAGCTGTGATGCAAATGCCAACTGCATTGATGTGGATTATTCTGATCGTACCTTTTGGTTTATCAATGGGGATCAGCTTCAGAGCTACAAGAAATCCAGTTGCTGGCTTTGTAATGTTAATGATTCTGGCTGTCATATACGGATTTGAATTTGCACTTTTAGCTGGTTTCTACACTGGCGCTCAAATCAGTACGGCATTCCTTTCTTCAGCTGCTGTCTTTGGTGCAATGGCCATCTTCGGTACATTTACTAAGAGAGATTTAAACAACTTAGGTTCTTACATGGGCGCTGCTTTGATTGGTTTGCTTGTAGCTATGATTGTTAATATTTTCTTGCGCAACTCAGTTGCTTCATTTGTATTCTCAATCATCGGTGTTATAATCTTCACTGGCTTGACCGCTTATGATGCACAAAAGATGAAGAGCATTTACAACAACTACGGCAGCCAAGTTCCTACTAACGGCCTTGCTGTATTGGGTGCTTTACAACTTTACTTAGACTTCATTAACATCTTCTTGTTCTTGCTTCAAATCTTTGGCATGGGCAACGACCGCAACTAATTTAATGAAGATAAGAAAATACCTGTTGGTTTTTACACCAACAGGATTTTTTATTGCTCTGTTTTTTCTTCTTTATTAGGAACCATGCTGCTCATCAATTCTACCGGAGACTGGTGTAAGAATGCCATAATACTTTGACGCACATCATATGGTGAAAGAATATCGCCATAATTTAACAAAACTTCAACCAGCCCAATCATACTGTGAACGAAGACTTGGACATTAATTGTCATGAGGGTCCGTTCCTTTTCGGTGAGCTTTAACTGAGGATTCCCGGCCATAGTGCCAACACGCTGCATAAATTCATCGCAACTTGCTTTAAAGATTTTATTATAAAAACCAATATCGCCATTCTCTGACAACAAAATTTGAATTTCTCTTTTACGGTCAAAACAAAATGAAATGATGTTCTTGGTTGAATTCAATACTGATTCCAGTTGCTCTTGCACTGGCTTAGTTAAATCAATACGATCCAAAATATCTCTGTCTTTTCTAACGCTCTCAGTATAACCAGCGATAAAGTCATCTTCGACGTCGTTAACCAAACTATTAACGTCTGAGTAATATTGATAAAAAGTTCTGGTACTTACGCCTGAAACTTTAATGATGTCTTTTACTTTTAATTCACGAAGGCTTTTTTCTTCTAAACAAGTTAATAAGGCTGCTACTAGATTATTTTTTGTATTAGTGATTCTAATATCCATTAAGTTTATTGCACCTAAATCTTTCCTAATACTACTTATGAATTTAGAAGTCATAAAAGGATATTTTTCTAAGTAAATTTTCATTTTACTTTCACTATACATTTTTTACCCTTTTGTTAATAAAAGCAAGCATGTCATCTCTCTGACACACACTTTTATCATTTCAGTCATCTTTTCCAAAATATTGCAGATTATTATACCAAAAAAAGGGAAAATTATATTTTACTAATGTGTTAATTATTTTTACTTTTGCACCCTATATGCAAGTTCATTGTACCAAGTAGCCGCATCCCATATACTGATGGTGTAATTAGTTGGACTATAGATAGGAGTTGAGCAAAATGACTAAATCACAAAACATTATCCGCATTCATGAAGTGATGACGCCACTTTCTCTCTCCGAAAAAGATGAAACAATCTTAGACCAATTCGAAAACGTCCTTCTAAGTGACAATGTTTATTATCCCTTTCAACCAGTTAAGCACATCAATCAAGTTTTCATCGAAAATGTAAACGAACAATTGCTTAAGGACTTCGCCTTCAAAAATAAATCTCGCAAATTAATCTTAGATAGACTGATCTCTATTAGTTATAAGTATCTAGCTAAAAGTAGACGTGATGATATTAGTTATAGTCAAATCAAGAAAAATTGGTTAAATCTTATTCAAATTTGTTTCAACACTTATTATTATCAATATCATCCAGAAAGACTTTTAAATAAAATCAAAGAAGCAAATCAAATGTAAAAAAAGGTGGTTAGCTTGTAACTAACCACCCTTCTATATTTCAATATTAAAATTATTTAATTTGATATTTTTTCACCTTACCAAAAGGTTCCTTTTGTACATAGACAGTCCACTGTCCATGTGACTTTTGAGCACTAACTGAGTAATGACAAGCCATTTTGGTTGAATACTTTTGTGTGTCATTTTTCTAATAACCCTTTTCAGAATTAAATAGAAAAAATAAGAATCTAGGAAATTCCCAGATTCTTATTCTTATCATCATTATTTACCAACGTAGAATTCAATTCTTTGTTGTAAATTATGGAATTCAACCGGACAATATCCACCAATTTCACCATCAAGGTTAACTGGCAAATCTCGTCCTGCATTCTTACCAATAAGTTCAGCCTTTAAGCTTCTAGTTTTGGTATAGATGATGTTAGGATCATCAACGTGCTTACCATTCAAAGCCAAAGCCATTAACTTCATCATGCTGACAGGATCTGAAGGCTTAACAACGATCAATTGGAAAAGTCCGTCACTAAGTTGCGCATCAGGCATAACTTGTTCAAAACCACCAATTGAGTTGGTCATTCCCAACAAGAACATTGAGAGCTTGCCTTCATAAACGCCATCATCATAAGTTAAACGCATTTCGTTCTCAGTTAAGTGAGGCAACATTTCTGCACCCTTAATGAGGTAAGCTGCATAACCTAAAGCTGATTTTACTTCGGATGGCACGCCATATGTTAATTCTGTTAAAGAACCGCTGGCAGCAATATTTACAAAATATTGAGTTTGATCACCAAAAACCGCTTTACCGATATCCATCTTGCGTGTCTTATTCTTCAAAATAATCTTTGCGGCATCCGGAATATTGTCACGTGGGATAGCTAATGCACGGGCATAATCGTTAGTCGTACCTGCTGGAATAATTGCCATCTTAGGTCTCTTATCTAAAAAGGCAATCCCATTAACTACTTCATTGATTGTCCCGTCACCACCGGCTGCAACGATCAGGTCAAAGCCTTCTTTTGCGGCACGTGTAGCTTCATTGCGAGCACTATTTTGTTCAGGTGTAGTTCTAAAAGCACTAGCTTCATAACCAGCTTGCTCTAACACATCTAAAATATCGGCCACGTTTTTGGGCATCTGCTCGTGACCGGATACAGGATTATAAATTAATCTTGCTTTACTAGTCATAATTACTACCTTAACGTTCTAAAAATTAACGACTTTGCAATTCTTGGTTAAGCAACTTGTTAACCATCTTAGGGTTAGCCTTACCACGAGTTTGCTTCATGATTTGACCAACTAAGAAGCCGATTGCACGGTCCTTACCATTCTTAAAGTCTTCAACTGATTGTGGGTTATCGTCAACAACCTTCTTAACCATTGGAGCTAAGACTGAAGTATCTGACAATTGAATCATACCGTTGTCTTCAACGTACTTCTTAGGATCAGTACCGTTAGCAATAGTTTCAGCAAAGACTTTCTTAGCGATCTTAGATGAAATAGTACCATCCTTGATCAACTTGATCATTTCTGCTAAGTGTTCTGGAGTAAGCTTGATGTCATTCAAACTTACACGGTGATCGTTCAAGTAACCATTTACTTGAGTGTTCATCCAGTTAGCAGCAAGAGTTGGATCAGCACCAGCAGCTACAGCTGCGTCAAAGAAGTCTGAACTTTCCTTAGTTTGAAGCAAAACATTTGCGTCGTATGGCTTCAAACCGTACTTGTTTACATAGTCATCGTAACGATCAAATGGGCTCTTTGGAAGTTCCTTAGCGATTTGATCGATCCATTCTTGACTAATGTGGTCAGGAGCGATATCTGGTTCTGGGAAGTAACGGTAGTCAGAAGCACCTTCCTTAACACGTTCCAAAACAGTCTTACCAGTTGCTTCGTCAAAACGACGAGTTGAAAGTTGAATGTGACCACCAGCTAAAAGAACTTGTTCTTGACGCTTTTCTTCGTAGGCAAGTGAACGACGTACGTGGTCAAATGAGTTCAAGTTCTTCATTTCAACCTTAGTACCAAGTTCCTTTTGACCTGCAGGACGGATGGAAATGTTGGTATCAACACGCATTGAACCTTCTTCCATCTTAACGTCTGAAGCACCAGTAAATTGAACGATCTTACGTAACTTTTCAAGGTATGCGTAAGCTTCTTCTGGGTCTTCCATATCAGGTTCAGAAACAACTTCAAGAAGTGGAACACCTTGACGGTTCAAGTCAACGTATGAGAAACCGTTGGTTCCGTGAGTGTTCTTACCAGCATCTTCTTCGATGTGCATTTCGTGGATACCGATTCTCTTCTTCTTACCACGAACTTCAACTTCAATGTAACCATCACGAGCAAGTGGTTGGAAGAACTGAGTAATCTGGTAAGCCTTTGGGTTATCAGGATAGAAGTAGTTCTTACGGTCAAAGTGAGTAGTTGGCAAAATGTGAGCGTGAGTTGCCAAGGCAACCATGATACCTAAACGGTAAACGTTCTTGTTAACCATTGGCAAGGTACCAGGCATAGCCCAGTCAATAACATTAGTCTCCGTGTTTTGTTCAGCACCGTAGGTTACTGGTGAAGGAGAGAAAATCTTGCTCTTTGTCTTTAATTCGAAGTGGACTTCAAGTCCGATAGTCGATTTAAAATTCATTCAATTAATCCTCCATTCCAGTTGGTGTTTTTTCGTAAAACTTATTGCTGCGTTCAATAAAGTCAGCAGTCTTGAAGACGTTACCTTCATCAAAGCGCTTAGCCATAATTTGTAAGCCGACAGGCATACCATCAACTAAACCAGCTGGAACACTAGCTGCAGGAATACCTGCTAAGTTGGCAGAAATAGTCAAAATATCGTTGTTGTACATCTTGATTGGGTCAGAAACTTCTTCGCCAATACCAAATGCAGGTTCAGTAGTAGTAGGTCCAACGATTACGTCATTTTCAGCAAAGATCTTGTCAAAGTCATTGCAAATTAATGTTCTAACCTTAGCAGCTTGTCTGAAGAATCTGTCGTATGAACCGGCTGAAAGTGCAAATGAACCAAGCATGATACGACGCTTAACTTCTGTACCGAAGCCTTCTGAACGTGACTTAACGTAAACGTCAAGCAAGTTCTTAGTATCCTTAGCACGGTAGCCGTAACGAATACCATCGTATCTTTGCAAGTTTGATGAAGCTTCACTTGAAGCAATGATGTAGTAGTCAGGAACAACGTACTTAGTGTGTGGCAATGATACTTCGTTGATGATTGCGCCAGCATCCTTTAAAGTATCGATTTGCTTTTGGATAACTTCCCGCATTTCACCGCTAACTGCTTCCATGTATTCCTTAGGAACAGCTACGCGAAGGCCCTTAACGTCTTGACCAATAAACTTGGTAAAGTCAGGAACTTCACGAGTTGAAACAGTTGAGTCGTGTTCGTCTGCACCAGCAATAACATTCAATACTTCTGCTGAGTCCTTAACGCGCTTAGTCATTACACCGATTTGGTCAAGTGAAGAACCAAATGCGATAAGACCCCAACGAGATACACGGCCGTAAGTTGGCTTAATACCAAAAATACCGTTGAATGCAGCTGGTTGACGAATTGAACCACCAGTATCTGAACCAAGGGCTGCAACAACTTGACCACCGGCAACTGCAGCTGCAGAACCACCGGATGAACCACCAGGAACCTTGTCTAAGTTCCATGGGTTGTGAGTAGCACCGTAGTATGAGTGTTCAGTTGATGAACCCATAGCGAATTCATCCATGTTGGTCTTACCTACAAAGGTTACGCCAGCCTTCTTAAGCTTAGAAATAACTGTTGCGTCGTACATTGGCATGTAATTGTACAAAATGTGACTAGCAGCGGTAGTCTTAATACCGTTAGTGATAATATTGTCCTTGATAGCAATTGGAATACCTGCCAACTTGCTCTTTGAGTAGTCAAGGTTTTCTGCAGGCTTTGCATCATCTAAAACAGTGATCCAAGCGTTTAACTTCTTATCTGTATCCTTAATGTTTGCCACAGTGTCTTTAGCTAACTTATCTGCTGACAAGTCACCGCTGGCAAGCTTTTTGTTTAATGAATCAATATCTTCGTTTAAGTAATTCATTACTCGTCCTCATCCTTATTAATAATTACAGGAACCTTAATGTAGCCGTTAGCCTTTTCAGGAACGTTTGCCATTAATGTTTCTCTAGTTTGTCCTTGCCAGTGTTCAGGTTTATCTTCTCTGAAGACAGTATCACGGTCAACAACTTGGACAGTTTCATCAACACCTTCAGTATCAACTTCGCTAAGTTGATCAGCCATGTTGATGATTGATCCCATTTGATCAGTAAATTTATCTAATTCTTCCTCATTAAACGCAAGTCGCGAAAGAGTCGCAACGTGTTTAATGGTATCTTTTGTGATTTCCACGCAAATACCTCCTATTCGCCGCCATAAACATGGACTTGATAATCACTATCGCCGGTTTCCTTGGCAATTAATGCTTGAACATCGTCAACCGATCCAATCCTAATTTCAATTGGAATATTGTTAGGCAAATACTTCTTTGCTGCTGACAAAGCTAAACGAGTAAAACTTTGAATTTGCTCGTAGCCATAAAACTGGGTCGTTACTGAAATATTTTCTTGAGCCAGCTTGCCATTATCATAACGCAAAGTTGCCGTTACCCCACTAATATTAGGGAAATAATTTTGAATAGACGTCTTGAAATCATTAAAGTGCGATGCGTCGTTGCTACTAATTGCCTTTTCATTACCAGTTGTCGGTAAAATCTGCATTTTTTCCGACACGGATTTCCATTTAGTTATTTTACTACTATTAGACGCCGCTGTCCCATAAGCGAAGTAAGTTCCGCCAACTAATGAGTCTTTTCCGGTCTTTGAGAACAAACCAACGGTAATTGGAATATTCTTCAAAGCCTTCTTTTTACGCAAACGAGCGACGATTTCATTCGCCATCTTCTCGCCTTGTGCGCGTTGTTCAGCTCTTGAAATATCGGTTTGGAATTCTGCACCATTCCGCTTCTTTTGGAAGTAGTCAACGGAATTCATGGCCAGACCCAAACTCATACCACCAATTGAATACTTAGAACCGGAACCGGTCAAGTAATCTTGTTCAATAATTTCTTCCAAATAAATTGGATTTCTGGTATCAGTACCGGTCTTGCCGTTATTAACGGGGTTCAAGCCCTTGGGATTAGATTTTGATTTTCTGGTTAGCCAATCGGTAACCGTTGAAGAATCCAAATATTGACCTTCTTGGAAAACGTATTGGTTAGTTGAAAATTGATTCTTAGAAATTTGAATCAACCCACGTTCAAGTTCACGCGTATCTACTGAGTTGTCGTTATCAGTAGCAGTCAAACCAGAAATAGGACTAGTAACGTAGCGGCCGTTCTTTAACAAAACGCTGTAGCCGCTATTGCCCGTATTAGTTGTTTGATAACTTTTTCTCTTAGTTGTAGAAGTAGTTGTCGCATTGTTGGCTAAATTTGAGTCCTTTAGTCTGCCACAGCCACTTAGGGTAATCATCACCCCGGCCAAAGCCATAATCTGCAAATATTTTTTCACAATAATTGTCCCTTTATTCAATTTGTGCGATTGCTTCTTCTTCGGTTAAAAGCGGAATTCCCAGTTGCTCGGCCTTATTGTACTTAGATCCGGCATCCTTACCATAAATTACATAATTGGTCTTCTTAGAAACTGAGCCGGTAACCTTAGCACCTAAGGCTTGCAACTTCTTGGTAAATTCACTTCTTGTATAATGCTCTAATTTTCCAGTTAATACAACCGTTTTATCTTTGAATGGGTTATCAGGTGCAGCTTCTTCATCTTCACCGAGGTAATCCATGTTCAAACCACTTTCGCGCAATTCTTCAATAAGCTTTTGCACTTCAGGCTGAGCAAAATACGTAGTCATCGATTCGGCAATCGTCATGCCTATTGTATCTATTGAAGCAATATCTTGCACCCCTTGAGCCATAATCTTTGACAGATTTTTAAATTTTTGGGCGATTAAACGGGCTGCTTTTGCTCCAACGTGATCAATTCCAAGGCCTGTAATTAACAATTCTACTGAATTTGACTTGGAATTATCAATTGCAGTAAGCAAATTATTGATCGATTTTTCCTTAAAGTGATCAAGCTCGGCCAAATCATCGGCAGTTAAGTGGTAAAGATCGGCAACGTTGTGCACCAAATCCTTGGCAATTAACTGCTTAACGATCTTAGGACCTAAGCCGGCAATATTCATCGCAGGACGCGATGCAAAGTGGGTAATTTCTTCTTCTACTTGGGCTGGACAAGATGGGTTAATGCAGCGAAGAGCTACTTCGTCTTCTAAGTGAACCAGTTTTTGACCACATGATGGACAAGTATCAGGAATCTTGTAGGGCTCTGAATCTGCTGGACGCTTTGCTAAAACAACTTCAGAGATTTCTGGAATGATGTCGCCGGCCTTGTGCAATTTAACCGTATCGCCAATGCGAACGCCCTTTTCATTTAAATAGTCAGGGTTGTGCAGCGAAGCTCTAGCAACAGTTGTACCAGCAAGTTGAACGGGATCCATCACAGCAGTTGGCGTTACGACACCGGTACGGCCAACCGTCCAAACGATGTCGCGGACAATTGTCTCTTGTTCTTCTGGTGGGAACTTATAAGCAATTTCCCAACGTGGTACTTTTACGGTATTACCCAAGTCTTGTTCAATGTTTAAATCATCAATCTTCAATACGATCCCATCGATGCCATAGGTCAAACTGTTACGCTTAGCCGTATATTCATCAATAAAGTCAAAGATCTCATCAAGCGTAGCTAATTTACGACCGGTTTCATTAGTGTGAAAGCCTAATTCGTGCATGCGCTCAATGGCTTGGTGCTGGCTAGTAATACCTTCTGGTGGATTAACCCAAGTATAGATAAAGGTGCTCAGTTGACGCTTCTTCGTTACCTTAGGGTCAAGCTGACGAAGCGAACCGGCTGCGGCGTTACGTGGATTGGCAAAAACGCTCAAACCTTGTTCTTCACGCTCTTCGTTAAGCTTGGCAAAGGCTTCCTTGCCCATGTAACATTCGCCGCGCACTTCCGTAGTCAAAGGCTCTGGCAAAGTTTGCGGAATGTCGGCAATGTAATGCGCGTTAGCCGTTACATCTTCACCTACATAACCGTTACCACGAGTCGAAGCACGAACCAACTTACCGTTTTCATATTCAAGCGATAATGACAAACCATCGATCTTTAATTCGACGTTGTATTCAACGGGGTGGCCAACCAATTTTTGCATCCGTTGGTCAAATTCTTTCAATTCTTCTTTTGAAAAGACATCCCCCATTGAAAGCATAGGAGTCAGGTGCTCAACTTTAGTAAAATCGTTGTCAATTTGTCCACCAACTCTTTGCGTAATTGAATCGGGTGTGACTATCTCTGGGAACTCTTTTTCGAGTTCAAGCAAACGATTATAGCTTTGATCATAGACATTATCTTCAACTTCAGGTGCATCTTTTGAGTAGTATGCATCGGCCCATTCATTCAATTGGGTTCTAAGTGAAGCAGCCTCTTTTTTGGCTTCATCAAGAGTAATTCCTGCCATTTTTGCCCTCCTGATTAAAATCTCATTTATTCCAATTATACCTTCTTAATTGGCGCAAACGCAGCCAAAAGTCTCTTAATGCCCTTACCTGGAAAGGCAATATCAAGTTCCATGTCTTCGCCAGTGCCATTGACCTTGGTTACTACGCCGCGGCCCCAAGCTTTGTGTTCTACTTGATCACCAACGCTCCAGCCCTTCTTTTCGGCACCGACAGCACCGCTGGCTTTTTTAGCAGTATAAACTGTGGCACGAGCACGTTCCGCCTTTCTAGCAAAAGGAGCAGAAGTAGCCGCAAAGCTGGACTTGATAAAACTGCCTTCGAGCTTTTCGTTTTCTTCTTTATGAAGGTCCTTAGAATCAATTTCATCCAAAAATCTTGAAGGCGGATTGTTCTGCATTCTGCCGTACATCATACGTGAGTAGGCATTAGTTAAGAACAGTTCTTGCTTGGCACGGGTAATACCAACATAAGCCAAACGTCGCTCTTCTTCTAATTCATTATCGTCCATCATTGATCTTTGCAATGGGAAGAGGCCATCTTCCATGCCGATCAGGAAGACAACTGGGAATTCTAGACCCTTAGCAGCGTGCAAAGTCATCAAGGCTACTTGGTTATCATCTTCGTCTAAATCGTCTTGGTCGCTTAAAAGTGATACTTCAGCTAAGAAGTCGCTTAGTGGATTAGAATCGTCTTCTTCAGGTTCGTAATGATCGTCAAAACGTTTGGTTACAGATAAGAATTCGTCCAAGTTCTCAAGACGTGTCTCAGATTCAATGGTATTTTCAGTCTTTAAAGCATCAGTATAATCAAAGTCTTCTAAGATTTTTTCGGTTAAACCGGTAACGCTGCTAGTTTGCGCATAAGCAATCGCATCCCTCAGCTTTGCGCCAAAGTCGCTCAACTTCTTAGCAGCTCGCGTACTAATTGGACTTTCTGCCACATGGTCCATCGCATCTAAAACGGTGTAGTGGTTGTCATCAGCAAATGTTAACAACCTATCCACAGTTGCAGCACCAATTCCACGCTTAGGCGTATTGATGATGCGGTTCATGCTCATCGTATCGGCAGGGTTAGCCACCAACTTCAAATAAGCCATGACATCCTTAATTTCTTTTCTGTCGTAGAACTTGTGACCACCAACAATTTGGTAAGGAATGTTTGACTTAACAAAAGCTTCTTCGACTGTACGCGATTGGGCGTTAGTACGATAAAGAATGGCAAAATCCTTGTAAGAACGGTGCTTGTCCTTAACTTCTTCTTGGATCTTGGAAATAATGTAGTGCGCTTCATCATCGCCGCTTTGAGCTTGGTAGTAAGTAACCTTTTGTCCTTCGCCTTGATCAGTCCACAAGTTCTTGTCCTTGCGGTTTTGGTTGTTCTTAATCACTGAGTTAGCGGCAGACAAAATGTGGCCAGTTGAACGGTAATTTTGTTCTAGCTTGACGGTTCTTACGCCATCTTTTTGGTAATCATGCTCAAAGTTCATGATGTTTTCCATATTAGCGCCACGCCAGCCGTAAATTGACTGATCAGCATCCCCAACAACGCAGATATTCTTATATTGGGCAGCCAAAGCATGACACAATTGGTATTGTGCTTCGTTAGTATCCTGGTATTCGTCAACCAAAATATAGCGGAACTTGTTTTGGTAATAATGCAGCGTTTCTGGATCTTTTTTGAACAAAACTAAGGTCTGCATGATCAAATCGTCAAAGTCCATGATTTGATCTCTGCGCAATCTTCTTTGGTATTCCTTGTAGATCTTGGCTGTCATCTTTTCAAAAGGTGATGAAGCAGTAGCCTCAAATGCTTCTGGATCAAGCAAGTCATTTTTACCGTTAGAAATTGCGGCTAAAACGCCACGTGGATCGTACATCTTAGGATTGATGTTTAAATCCTTTTCGATGTGCTTAACCAAAGTCAATTGTTCAGCCGAATCCGCAATTGAAAAGTTATGGCTGTAGCCAATCTTATCGGCATCCCTACGCAAAATTCTGACACAGAGAGCGTGGAAAGTTGACATCCAAATATTTTCGGCAGCTGGGCCAAGCAACTTTTGCTCACGTTCACGCATTTCAGTTGCGGCTTTGTTAGTGAAGGTAATGGCCAAAATATTCCATGGTGCCACTTGATTTTCTTCAACTAAGTAAGCAATACGCCTTGTCAACACAGAAGTTTTGCCTGAACCCGCGCCAGCAACAACCAAAAGCGGACCTTCGGTCGTCTCGACAGCTTTCTTTTGTTGCGGATTCAAACCAGCTAAGATAGATTTTTCGCTCATTATTGTCCCCTTCACAAAAAATAATTCATTAATGCAACTTATGTCATACAGAAAATATATATTATTTTTTTTCTAACGTAATGACATGATCAACTTTTATCTTTCCACCTTTATTTTGTCTATTAAATCCCATGTAATGATTTTTTATTTTATATTCCCATTCATTACTAATTTCAAAACCATTTAAAACAGCTAGCTCCTTTAATATTTCTGAAGTCGGAATATTTATTTCGCTTACTTTACTGTTTCCAATAGTAAGAACATATTTACCACCATGAGATAGCATAGAAAATATTGAAGAAAAATGTTTATTCATAAAATTAAAATATTTATTTACTATATAAGCATGTTTTTGACCATTTTTCTTATCTTGTAAGATTAGTTTTAAATAATCCAATAATTGTTGTGAATCTAATTGCACATTTTTTAAAGAAAAATATTTATATTTATCTTTTCCGACTAAAGTAGAGCCTATATACTTCTTTCTTTTAACATTTTGCTTTTGTTGATTTTGCATATCAAACAAATCACCTATCCAAAACAATTCTGCCATCTGATTGTATACATAATCTATTGATTTGATATAAGGTGGTGAAGTAATTACTAAATCTACTTTTGAGGGAAGTTCCTTAAGATGATTTATATTTGCTTCGCCTTCAGACAATACTACACTAGCATGTGTTTTATGATCCCAAACACTATTCAAATTATTAAATGCTTTTATATAATTTTTAATTTGCTTATCAAATAAATTATAAGTTTCAGCTGGGATCTTCTTTTTAGTACCTGACACATAAGTTTTTTGGGATTGATTATCTGCATTTGAAACTCGTCTAATAATACTGGATAACGCTATTATATACATATCATAATAATCATTAATATTTTCAACATCTTTAAATCTTTCACATATCATATCAATACATGTTCTTAATTTCCCCAACTTAAGAATAGCATCTTGTGAAAACCAATGTTCTAATGTTGAAATTTGTGGTCTATACGGTGTTACACATTCTTTCTGAACCATTATCCATTTATATATTTTCTCAATGAGACTAGTATCTAACGGCGTAGTTTTAACCTTAGAAATCAAGCAAGACAAAGGATCTATATCCACACCATAACTTTTTACACCATATATTAAAGATTCAACTAAAGTAGTACCACTACCCATAAATGGATCGAGCACGATATCATTTTTTGATTTAATGTATTTTTTTAATGCCCATTGTGGAATTTGAGGAATAAATTTCCCCGGATATTTATGTAAACCATGGGTAAAATTAGTAACATTGTTTGTATCGATACTTATATACTCATTGCTTATATTTAATGGGATTTCTTTGTAATGCTTATTTGCTTCCATCGCACATCATTCCTTTGTTAAAACTACAATTGATTCACGCATATAATTCATAGCTCCCATCAATTTTTTCTTTTGTTGCGAACTAGTAGTCAGAAAACGTGTAATACAAATATCATTTACTTTAAATCCGATAGTTTGAGCTATATCTGCAACTAACAAATCAGCTGGAACTAAAATCCCACCATAAGCAGAGTTGCCTATTACAATAACAACTTTTCCATTTTGTTTTGTTTTTAAAAATATATTTTTTAATAAAATATACATATCATCAAAATAAGAATTGATAACATCGGGTATTCTCTTATTCCATAATTTTTTAGTTGATATCAATTTTGAAAAATGCTCTACATTTTTATTCTTAAAGTGAATCTTTGTACTGTCAATGGCATTACCATTTGAGCGCATTCCTTTTTTCTTAAGCGCTCTAAAATCTTCTCTATTTTGTATAAATTCTCCTAACCAGAGCTCCATTTTATGAATTTCAAAATAATCAAAAAAATTTACATACGGTGGAGAAAAAATAGTTAATCCTATTTCATCTTGAATCATTGATAGGTCTCCGATTGAAGATTTATTAATTACCTTGGAACTAGCAGCACTAATAGGATAATCAATAATATCCTTCCGCATTATATTTAATTTTTGAATTAAGCTTCCTTTAATAAACTCAAATTTATCTTCAGGAAAATGCTCCTTATCCCATTCTTTAATAGGAATTTCTACATATCTGTTCTTCAATCTTTTACGATTTTTTCTTTTTAAACCATTTCCTTCTTTCTTCATATACGAGGAGCTTTCTATTATAGAAAGCCATGCTAGCTTTACTAAATTTTTAATATGAACATTATTTATACTCTTATAAAAATCTCTAAATTGTAACAAACTTTGCAATATTTCTGAATTGAAATATCTTGAGGCTAGGTTAAAATTTGTTTCTCGGTATTTTGAATCCCTTTTTTGTACTTTTATTTTTTTTATTACTCTATTTAAGCAATCCATATCTTCTTTAGTATATTTTGTGTTTTCTACCAAAGAAATAAACGTAGATAAAGGATTGACATCCATTCCTATAGAAGACAGATTATTTAATCTAGCAGCTAAAAGTGTTGAACCGCTACCCACAAAAGGATCAAATATCAATGAATTAGGATTGAATTTTTTTATAAATTTATCAACTAATTTATATGAATATCCTTCTCTATACTGAAACCATCTTTGGTATGGAGTAAATCTATTATTTTGAAAATGAACTAGTTTACCATATTTATCATCTTTTTTTACAGAAAACTGCCTTTCCATATTTGCTAAGAAGTCTATATCTTCGTACGTCAAAATTACTCTCCTAAAAATATTTTGGTAGTATGATAGTCTGTATATTCTTTTTTAAAAGATATATCATTTGGATTTATTAATAATTCTTTATTACTTTTTATAATCTTTTGAACATTAGTTTGCTTGCAATTACCAATAACTTTAGATGAATATATAAAATTAGAAATTTTTATATCCCCTTTATTATCAAAAGTAAATAAACCTGCATCAAACATTTTATGACATGTATAGCATAAAGAAACACCATTTTGTAAATCAGTTCTATGATTATTTTTTTCTTTTTCTACACTAAAGGGCATGATATGTGCCGCTTCTACAAACAAACTTCCTTCAGCATCACATTCAGGTATTGCACATTTATAATTAAAATCTTCTTTTATTTCTTTAGACCAAGTAGCACTTCTATCAGCTTGTTTATTTTCTTTGATAATTTGAGGATTGTTAACTGCTGGGACAAGATCTAGCTCAGATAAAATTGAAATTTTTTCTATTAAGGTCTTACTACCATATAATTTCACTTCAACTCTTATGGCATCAGCAAAAGGAGCACCATGAGCTAATGGATTATCTTTTATTTCTTGTATGGCATAATCTTTTTTTAGGTTGAATTTATATATTGCTGTAATGAATTCTTGAAATTTTTTATCATTTAGTAATAAACCGCCTTTGTCATCTCTAATAAACAAACCAGAATTTACTAAATCGCTCATCCAATACGAATAATTTAATGCTTTCTTTCTTTTAGTATTGCCATCAATAATATATTCTAAAAAATCTTTAGACAATTCTTTTTGTTGCAAAGCTACAGTTATCAAAAATCTAACCGCTAAATAATCTTTATGTGGTATATTGTCATATTTAACTGAATCAGGAGAAAACGATATTAACGATATTGCATTTGCAATAATTAAGTTATACAACAAATGCGCATCTTGACTGTTTCCCTCATTAACGGCTTCATTCCATAGTTTTCCAAGTACAGTCCATCTCAAAGGCAATAAAGTATTATCTTTTAAAAATCCTAATCTAATCCAATTTCTAATCTTAGTTTGCATTGTAGATGGCTCTATTCCCTTATTACCGATCTTAGCAGTATTTGAAAAAGCATAGATCCACTTATTCTTAGGATTATGTCTGTCAGCACCCCATAACTTTCCGGCCCATCTATTACTATTTGCAACTAATAACTGTATAGCAGCCAATTCTGATAGTTGACTTCCTGTACGAGAATGATACCAATCCCCACATAGCTTGCTCATTATTGTCCCCTTCACAAAAAATAATTCATTAATGCAACTTAAACATTATACCAAAAAAGCAACGAACATTCGTTGCTTTAAAGATTTACTTATCATATTTTTCGAGGTCAAATTGTTCAATTAAATTAATCAATTTGTCAGCGTAATCCGGATCGGTCGCGTAGCCATCGGTAACCAAAGCCTTGGCCTGCGTCTTATAATCCTTTGACGCTAAAACGTGCTTATATTGGTCGTGGTTCCACGTTGTCCCGTTTTGGAATAATCTAGCATGGGCACGAATAGAAGCCTCGTATGAGTCGTATATTTGGAAACGCGCCTTCACAGTTACCCACTTGTCCTTAACGTATTCTTTTGTCGTCATCACGGCCGAAGTATTCGGGTTAGTCCCCTTAACGCCGAATAAGTTGTTGTACTTTTGCGATAAATCGCTTTGGCCATAATTACTTTCAAGGCAGGCCTGAGCAATCGTGATACTTGGCAAAAGATCATAAGACTTGTCGACCTCACGCGCAATTGGCCCGATCTTTTTAATAAAAGCTTTTCTTTGTTTAAGTAATTTTGCCTGTTCTTGCTGGCGCTGCAACTGCGCTTGTCTGATCTGCTCAGATTGAATTGCATAGCGTCTGTAGTAACGAAAGCCCACGAAGGCAATCAGCAACACAAACAAAATAATAAATACGCGAACAACTAACTTTACACTTTTTGGTATTCTTGATTTACGCTTTTTTGCCATAATTCCAATTCCTTTAATCCATTAATTAAAGTATACCCGAAAAATATATAAAAAAAAGAAGTCGCTCACTGCGACTTCTTAATTTGTGCGGGCGAGAAGACTCGAACTTCCACGATCTAAAGCGATCACAAGATCCTTAGTCTTGCGCGTCTGCCATTCCGCCACGCCCGCGGAACAGTAACTATAATAGACTAAATTCGAGTGATGTGCAAGTAAATTTCGAAAATAATTTAATTTTATTTATTATTTTCTTTAAAAAGTACGCGCTAAACGCAAGCGCCCCTTGCATTTGCCACACCTATAGCGGATCGTATTTATTCTGCGCATGCGTGGATATTTTAGCCTGCAGTTTTCACAGACATAAAGATATTTATATTTTTTCCGGCATCTTAAACCAATATCAGGTGCGTAGCGACTGCCGCCTACCCTATTAAGCAGAATTTTAAAATCGCGATCTTTATGCTGGTAGCCTAGCCCCATTAAATGCAGATGGTAGTGACACAGTTCATGTTTAATAATGCCCACCAAATATTTTTGATTTTTTGCTTCTAAAAAATGCGCATTAATTTCAATATGATGGTCATCTAAATGATAGCGGCCACCCGTTGTTCTCATCCGGTGATTAATTTTCACCATATGCAAAAAGGGACGATGAAAATAGTCCCTTGAAATTTGTTCTGTTAATTTTTGCAATTCTTCTTGTCTCATCGAATCCACTTCGCATATAAACCGGCACCTTTTGGCGTATTAATGTGGCGCTTCAAATCCGTTACGATCTTATGCTTAAAAGAGTGCTTGCCGTTCATCCAAGTTCCTGTAAACAAGTGAATGCTCTTAGAATCCGCCGATGGATTGCACAAAACGCCATCAGGATAAACGTGGATGCCCTCTTTGAGCATTTGCTCCTTATTGCCAATCTTTAAACCATATTTATCAATCAACATGTCGGTCACAGAAACACTGTTGACCCCGGCCATTTGATTGTTGACGTCGTATTCAAAGTTGCGGTCCTTATAGTAGTCCAAAATGTCCTGCATAAAAGGATGGCCCTTTTCTGCGCCAAAAATTGCGGCTGACAGATAATTATTATTTTCAAAGCCAATAAATGCCCGGTCATTTAAAAGCGGCGTTAAGTCGCTCACTACACGCACATCAGTATCCAAATAAATACCGCCCTGTTCATAAATAGCTTGGGCACGAATATAGTCGGACACAAAGGCCCATTTTTTAGCTTGATATGCCTGTTCAATATATTTATTTTCGTGCATATCAAAGGTGTCTTCGTTCCATTCCACAAATTTAAAATCAGGCAAATTCTTTTTCCAAGTCGCAATACATTCTTGGATGATCTTGCTCTTCGGATTATGCCCGACCCAAACATAATGAATTGTTTTAGGAATCATTTTTAACCTCGTTTAAAGAAATTTTTGACTAACTTGATAATGTCTTCGTTGAAGTCCAGCTTTAGTAAGAACATCAAACCTAGGTAAATTACTAACATGATAATTGATTTAACTGCCATGTTGAAAAAGGCTGAATGAATCAAGTTAGGCATAAACATGCCAACAGCTAACGTAATAATAGCGATCAAGAAATACTTTGGCACATCATGGAAGACATAAGCAAAGTCATAGCCGTCGCGCACTACCCACAAACGCAATACTAAAACTACGGCTTCCGTAATCAAAATAGCAATCATGGCACCCCAAGCGCCGTATGGACGGTCAAGGATGTAACTTAACACGATTTCAACGATCGCACCGATCACTACAGGAAAAGCATAGTCCTTATCACGCTGGTTAGCTAAGGCAAACTGGTTGGCAAAAACACCACCGGTTGGAATCATGATGATGGTCAAAGTAAACCAAAACATGAGTGGCGTCATCGGAATATATTTATCACCAAAGAAGAACGGTACAAATTGCTTGGTATTAGCCATGATGATCACGGCAAACAATGTACCTAACATAACAGTAGCTTCCAGTGATTTTTTCATGACCACTTTTTGCGTCTCTTTGCCTTCACTGGCCATTTTAGGCATGATAACCAGGGAAATACTAGTGATAACGCCTAAAATCATGTTGGAGATACGCTGCGAGTTATCGTAGAAAGATACCTGTGCTGAACCGGCAAACAGACCTAAGATTGGTTTATCAAGCGAAGTATAAATCTGCGTCGCAATCTGCGGAATCATCAAAGTTCCGATCGCAATGGCCGTTTTCTTGAATTTATAAAAATGAGCTACGGGTCTGCCAACGTAACGGTGGATGTCAAACCAAAAGACGAATGAACCCAGCATCGTTGATACCGACATAATCAGTAAGTACTTCCACAAATCGGCTGGTGATTTTACCCAAAGCAAAATCAAAACCACGCTGACCAGCCTTACCGCCGTGTTTTTCAAAACAACGCGACCGAAGTCGGCTAATCCTTGGAAGAACCAGGAAATATCGACCTGCGCTGAAATTAAATATGGCACCATGAGTAAAAGGTAGAACCAGTATTGAATGTGAAAGACTGTCGTTACAAAGACCGTAATGGCAATCGTAATTAAACCGGCAATACCTTGGAAGTACCAAAGACCCCAGAAGGCTCTAGTCAATTCTTCCGGCGTACCATAAGTCCGCGTACGCGAGATCGTCCGCATCCCTACATAAGAAACTGACAGGATACAAAAGATCATCAAAAACTGCACAGTGTTGTTAACACTGCTGTATATCCCATAGGTTTTTGGTCCTAAAACTCTAGACAAATATGGCACCGTGATTAACGGCACCAAGACAATAAAAATTTGATAGATCGCGTTATAAAGAATATTTAAAAACGTTTTGCGCATATTCTACCCTCTATATTCTTGCGTCATATACTTAAAGACCTTTTCACAGTATGGTCCCTTTACTTGACTAGTCAAATGCAGCCAGTAAAGCCTACGGTTAGCAATTTGTTGGTTGTCCAAGTGATCAAGGTTGTTAATCAATTCTTGTTCAGAATTTACGCTGATCCCTGGCGTAATCTCGCTGTATGGTCCCATCAACAGGCCACGTGTTTTTTCATATTGCTTCAGGAAGTTGGTTACGAACACGATCGGCTTGTTTAAATGCAAATAGTCGAAGTAAATTGATGAGAAGTCGGTCATCAAGAAGTCGGTATCGCCGAGCAATTCGTACAAGTCATAGTCATGATCAAATAAGTAGTCATTGTTCAAAAATGCGATGTTAGAGTAATTACTCTTGAAAGCACTAAATAAGCGCATCTCGTAGGGATGCAATTTCACGATTAAATATTGGTGACGCCTTTTGAGCGCTTCATTTAACCTTTCGCCATCAAAATCTTCAAAGGCAAAGAAGTTTCCTTCCTTGATCTTATCCATGATGGTCTTATCTTCAAGCTCATATCTAAAAGTTGGCATGTAGATGCCGATTTGTGCTTGATCATCTTCAGTCTTGAACAGGTCTTTTAACAGCTGCTTTTTAGAAATTACTGGCGAATCAAGCAAGTCCAATCTAGGAAAACCAATTTTGTGGTACTTCTTAGTCTCAATTGCCATGCAGGCACTCATTAAGGTCTCGTATAAATCAGAACTTGAGGCCACGATATCAGCTGTTTTGTGCCACAGTTTTTCATTGCGCTTGTTGTCACGGTACTTAGTATTGTTGGCCATGATGCCCATTCGCTTCAGTGGAACACCGTGCCACAATTGCACATTAATCTGGTGTTTGCGCACCTTAAAAGGCTGGTGCGTGGTGATTACATAACGCGCTGCCCCAATCTTTTGCCAAGTTTCCCACTTAAGGTGAGATGATGGCCATGGTTCAACCAATGTAGTGTTAAATTCAGGGTGGTTAACTAAGAGCCACTTGTAAAAAGCATAGCCATTTGAACCTGAACGACCCGAACCGTTTAACACCACGATCGTGTTGTCTTCCATTGTGGTAAAACGCGCACGAAACTTCATCCAGGCTAAATAAAGACGAAACAAAAAACTTTTCATTTAAACAACTTCCTAAAAAAATAATCTTACTTTTAAGCATAATAAAAAAGCTTGAACAAACTCAAGCTTTTTTATTTATTTTTGTTAAACTTTATTCTTTTCCCATTCTTCTTTGGAAGAATTTGACGATTTCCACAATCAAGATAATGCAGATACCAGCAACAAGGATGACTAACCATTGATCACCGTCAAGTTCAGTTACATCGAAGAACTTAGTCATGAATGGCAATTCAACGGCTGCCATAATCAAAGCTGAGATAATAATCGCACCATTGAACCATTTGTTGGCAAAAGTATGCTTTCTGAAAATTGATTGGTGAATAAACTTAGAGTTAATTGCGTGGAACAACTGGATAAGTCCCAAAGTAAGGAAGGCCATGGTTAAAGCATCCCCATGTTGCATGGATGGATCACCTACGTGTGGACCAACGTGAAGACCGATTTGGTAAGCACCCAAGACTAAGATACCTTCCAAAATACCTTGGTAAACAATGGAGCTAGCAACACCGCCGCTGAAGAAGTTAGAATTCTTACCACGAGGCTTACGCTTCATAATCCCATCTTCAACTGGTTCAACACCTAAGGCGATAGCTGGCAAAGTATCAGTTACCAAGTTGATCCAAAGAAGTTGTACTGGAGCCAAAATGTCCCAGCCAAGCATAGTCATCATGAAGACAGTTAAAACTTCACCAACGTTACAACTCATTAAGTACAAAATAGCTTTTTGGATGTTACTGAAGACCTTACGTCCTTGCTTAACAGCTTCAACGATCGTAGCGAAGTTATCATCGGCTAAAACCATATCACTGGCACCCTTTGATACTTCAGTACCAGTGATACCCATACCGATACCAATGTCGGCTTGCTTCAAACTTGGAGCATCATTAACACCGTCACCGGTCATAGCAACGATCTTGTTGTTTGCTTGCCATGCCTTAACGATTCTTACCTTGTGTTCTGGAGAAACACGGGCATAAACACTGTAGTCGCCAACGTGCTTGGTGAAGTAGTCGTCGCTCAATTTATCAAGTTCAGCACCGGTTAAAACACGCTCGTCTTGACCTTTTCCAATAATACCCAAACGTTCTGCGATAGCTTGAGCAGTAGTTTGGTGGTCACCAGTGATCATAACGGTTCTAATACCAGCATTCTTAGCTTCGGCAACAGCGTCCTTAGCTTCACCACGTTCTGGGTCGATCATGCCGACAAGTCCAGCAAAGATCAAATCTTGTTCGACATTGTCAGTGGACGGATCATCATAAAGTTCATCAACGGTCTTGTAAGCCAAACCCAGCACACGCAAAGCTTTCTTGGCCATATTCTTGTTAGTTTCAAGAATATTTTTCTTGTCTTCATCGGTGATTGGTTCAATCTTACCGTTAATATCAATCTTAGTAATACGCTTCAAAAGCATATCAGGAGCACCCTTAACGGCAACATAGTATTTATCACCATCTACGTTAACAGTACTCATCAATTTACGTTCTGAATCAAATGGTACTTCTTGGACACGCTTGTACTTTTTAAGCAAAGTTTCTACGTCAATACTTTGATCGAAAGCAAATTGAATCAAAGCAGTTTCGGTTGGGTCACCTAAAAGGTTACCACCGTTTTCAATTTGAGTATCGTTGGCTAAAACCATGGACAAAAGTGCAGGATTAGTTTCGCTAATCTCGTCGCTGTCGTCGTGAACTGCGCCGTCATGGAAGACCTTTTCAACGGTCATTCTGTTTTGGGTCAAAGTACCAGTCTTATCTGAACAAATAATGTCGGTAGCACCCAAAGTTTCAACGGCAGGCAATTTTCTAACGATTGCCTTATGTTTAGCCATCGTTTGGGTTCCTAATGCCAAAATAATCGTAACAATAGCTGGAAGTCCTTCTGGAATTGCAGCTACGGCAAGTGATACGGCAACTAAGAACATGTTAATCATCAAAGTAGAATTACGGTCGGCTGGATTTGCTTTTAACACACCAACGGCAAAGACAATCACACAGATTGCCAAAATCATGATGGTTAAAGTCTTACCCAACTGGGTTAAGTTCTGCTTCAAAGGAGTATCAGTTTCATCGGCATTGTTAAGCATTGTAGCGATCTTACCAACTTCGGTGTGCATCCCCGTGCTAACTACAATACCTTCACCACGTCCGTAAGTAACGTTAGTGTTGGAATATGCCATGTTCACACGGTCACCCAAAGCAATATCATCGCCAGATAAAGTCTCAATCTTCTTTTCAACTGGGACAGATTCACCAGTCAAGGCTGATTCTTCAATCTTCAAACTACTTGCCAAATTCAAACGCAAGTCAGCTGGAACAACGTCACCGGCTTCAAGCAAAACGATGTCGCCTGGTACCAATTCGGTACTTGGAATCGTAATGATTGCGTCGTTACGCCGGACATGCGCTTCCGGCGTGGCCATATCCTTTAGGGCTTCAATCGCAGCTTCACTTCTTGCCTCTTGAAAGACACCTAAAATGGCGTTCAAGATAACAACGATCATGATGATTGCTGCATCGGTCCATTCTTTAGCAACTACACCGGATAAAATGGCGGCGATGATCAAAACAATGATCATGAAATCCTTGAATTGATCGATGAAGCGCATAAACATGCTCTCCTTCTTTTTAGCAGCTAAAGCATTGGGGCCATACTTTTCAAGTCTGGCTTTGGCTTCGCTATCGCTTAGTCCGGCATCGAGGGATGTTTTTAGCTCTTTTTCCACATCGGGTACTGACTCGGTGTAATATTTCTTAGCCAATTTAGTTTCCTCCTTAATATAAACAAAAAGAGACTTACATGCTTGTAGCACATAAGTCTCACAAATTAAGATAAACCCAGAAGTATAATCGCTTCGGCTGTTGGGTTTATCGCAAGCAAATTGCCGTTACTCCCTTATGACAAGTTTATTATAAGAAAATTTTTAAACTTTCACAAGTTTTAGCGAATAATTTTATTTTTTGTAGAAATCATCGAAAACAGTAACTGGCAAATGACGCTTGTGTTTACTCTTGTTCCATAATTTTTCAATTTGGTTAGCAGCCTTTTCAGAAACTTCTTTTCCTTCAAGGTAATCGTCAATTTCCTTGTAAGTTACACCAAGTGCAACTTCGTCCGGCAAGTCTGGCTTTTCTTCTTCAAGGTCAGCAGTAGGTGCCTTTTCGTAAAGGTGTTCAGGACAACCTAATTCTTTCAAAAGCATCTTGCCTTGACGCTTGTCTAAACGGAACAATGGAGTCAAATCGGCAGCACCATCACCGAACTTAGTGTAGAAACCACAGAAGTTTTCAGCGGCGTGGTCAGTACCTACAACTGCACCGTTGTTAGCACCAGCGATAGCGTATTGAACGACCATTCTTTCACGGGCCTTGATGTTACCCTTGTTAAAGTCGGTAATCTTTTGGCCAGTTGCTTCAACTACCTTAACCATGGCGTCAACTGGTTCTTTGATGTTAACGATCAAATCTTGATCTGGGTGTTGAAACTTAACAGCATCAGCCGCATCATCTGCGTCAGCTTGAACACCGTATGGCAAACGAACAGCGATAAATTGGTAAGAATCATCGCCAGTTTCTTTACGCATTTCTTCCATTGCCATTTGGCATAACTTACCAGTCAAAGTTGAGTCTTGACCACCAGAAATACCTAAAACATATGACTTAAGAAATGGGTTAGCCTTCAAGTAATTCTTTAAGAAATCGATTGAACGTCTGATTTCCTTCTTAGGATCAATTTCAGGTTGAACATGTTCATAAGCAATAATTTCTTTTTGTAATTCTCTCATCGACCAATACTTCTTTCTCTAATCTTACGACGAATGTCTTGAATAAGATTCATTTTACTTTCGTACAAGTTTTGTGACAAGTCTACTGGGTATTCTTGTGGATTCAAGCTACGCTTGTATTCATCCCATAAGCCATCAAGGTTGTCAGCACAGAACTTCTTAATTTCATCAAGGCTAGGTTGCTTGTAAACGAGCTTACCTTCCTTAAAGATATCGTGCAAAAGCGGAATAGCAGTGTAATCAGTAACCACCTTGTTGATGTAAGTGTATTGAGGGTGGAACATGAACAATGCATCAAACTTACGTGGGTCTTCGTCGTAGCGAGATACCCAGTCACCTTCATTTTTCTTAGCAGTGTTGGCACTGATACGCCATACTTGCTTTTTGCCTGGAGTAGAAACCTTGATTGCGTTTGAAGAAATCTTCAAAGTGTCACGCATTGCGTGAACGTCATCTTCCATGGCAACTAACTTGTAAACTGCGCCAAGGGCTGGTTGGTCATAAGCGGTAATAAACTTAGTACCGATACCCCAAACATCGATCTTGGCACCTTGCATCTTCAAGTTAGTGATGGTGTTTTCGTCTAAATCATTTGAAGCAAAAATCTTAGCGTTAGGATAGCCGGCATCGTCCAATTCCTTACGAACTTGCTTAGAAATGTAAGCCATGTCGCCGGAGTCGATACGAACGCCCAAGAAGTTGATCTTGTCGCCCATTTCGTTGGCAACCTTGATTGCGTTAGGCACACCACTTCTAACAGTGTCGTAAGTATCAACCAAGAAGACACAATCCTTGTGGGTTTCAGCGTATGCTTTGAAGGCTTCGTATTCGCTGCCGAATGCTTCAACTAAAGAGTGAGCATGAGTACCTGAAATTGGAATATTGAATAACTTACCAGCACGCACGTTACTAGTTGAGTCAAAACCGCCAATATAAGCGGCTCTAGTACCCCAAATAGCTGCGTCAGTTTCTTGAGCACGACGTGAACCAAATTCCATTATGCTGTCATCTTGAACAGCCAACTTAATACGTGCTGCTTTAGTAGCAAGTAAAGTCTGGAAGTTGATGATGTTCAAAATAGCAGTTTCAACTAATTGACATTGAGCAAGAGGACCTTCAACTTGAAGGATTGGTTCATTAGCGAAGACCAATTCCCCTTCTCTCATTGAACGGATGGTGAGCTTGAGCTTTAAATTGCGCAAGTAGTCAATAAAGTCATCATCGTAATCTTCTTGTTCTTTCAAATATTGAAGGTCGCTTTCCTTGAATTTTAAATTCTTCAAGTAATCGATGACGTGTTCAAGACCTGCGTAAACGGCATAACCGTTGCCGAACGGCTCTTTACGATAGAAGACTTCAAAAACGGCGTTGCGATCTGCGATGCCCTTCTTGAAGTAGGTGTACATCATGTTAATTTCGTATAAATCAGTGTGTAAAGCCAAAGAATCGTCTTTGTCTAATTCTGGGTAAAACATTGTTTCCCTTTCTGTTAATTAAAAAATTATGATTTTGTTTTTTATTATACAACCATTACGAACGTATGACTATTCTTCGACTCAAAACGTACGATATACAGCCAAAATTGAATCCAATTGATTCTTAATTGAAAAATGTTCTTCAGCGTAACGTTTTTCGGCATGAGCCATTTGACGGAGTTCCTTATTTGACTTGTTTACTGCTAAATTAACCTGCTTGGCAATGGAATCAATGTCGCCCACTTTAGCGATAAAACCATATTCTGGCCCAGGGATCATCTTATGAATGTCGCCTACGTCTGTAGATAAAATAGGAATTAAATTATCGGTTGCCTCTAAAAGCACAAGTGGAAAACTTTCGGAATATGAGGTCAAAACGGCAAGGTCGATGCGTTTATACAAGCTGCTCAATTGATGATGCGTCATAAAGCCGTGGAAAGTTACTTGTGGAGCCATGTTTAATTGTCTCGTCAAAGCCTTAAGCGGCTCAAGCTGACTGCCGTCGCCTGCGATGTGCAAACGAATATGCTGGTCGTTGAGCTGTTTAACCGCCTTAAGCAGCAATTCTTGGCCCTTTACCTTTTCGGTACGAGCAACGTTGATAATATTGAAGTATGTGTGTTCATATTTAGCAGGGATTTCGCTGTCGTTGTGGAAAACAATGCCGTTATAGATGACGTGCACCTTATTTTTATCCACCTGTGCTTTATTAATGAGCAATCTGGCAAAACACTCAGTCACCGCAAAAACACAGTCAGCCTTTCTTAAGGCACGGATATTCAAACTGGTAAAAATCTTGCCTAAAAGGCTGCGACCAGCAAAGTCCAAATAAGGATCAGAGTGCACCGTAATGCACCAAGTTGCCTTAATCTTCTTATGAATCAGTGAGAGAAATAAGTTGGCCCTAGCTCCGTGAGTATGCACGATGTCGTAGTCACCATCATTGATAAAGCGGGTTAATTTCTTCAAACTGGCTAAATCATAACGGCTATTTGCGCCCAAAACATGAGTCTCAATCCCGTGTTCACGTGCTGCCTGCGCAACAGGACCTTCTGCTAAAGTTAATAATTCGAAGTCCTTGCCTTCCTGTTTGGCCTCGGTTAATAAATTTACAATATGCGATAGGCCGCCGCCATTTTCAAGACCAGCATTTACATGCAAAACCTTCATTCTGTGATTATTTTCCTCTCTTCGATTGTTGAACTCGTGCTACGAACTGCGGCAAAACCAGCATTCGCTTGAAACGAGTTGGATTAGTAATTAAACGATAAAACCATTCTAAGTGCGTCTTTTGGAACGCTTCTGGCGCTCTTTTAACCATACCGGAAAAGACGTCAAAACTTCCGCCAACTCCCATCATTAGAGCAGGAAGTTCATTTCTGCGCAAAATTGCGAGTAGTTGCTCTTGCTTAGGAAAACCTAAGGCCGCAAAAACCATGTCTGGTTGGGTCTTGGCGATTCTGCGAGCTACCAACTCTAAATCGTCGGTAAAGTAGCCGTCTTCGGCACCAACCAAGTTGATATTAGGATATTCCTTAGCCACTTTTGCTTGGACTGCGTGGATTACTTGTGGCTTAGCACCGATTAGGTAAACTCGACTGCCGCGGTCGTTAGCCACGCTCATTAACCAAGTAAAAAGATCATAGCCAGTTACTCGCTCAGGCAAAGGCTGCTTAAGCATCTTAGCTGCTTTAACAATGCCGATCCCATCAGCGGTAATGTAATCCGTGTCGTTTTTTAAGATTTTCATAAACTCGGGATTTTCATTAGCTGCCATCACGATTTCGGGATTGGCCGTTACTACAAAAGTAGATAAGTGATTATTCAATCGCTCAATAAATTCATTTTGAAATTGATTAAAAGTCTTATTATCAAAATCAACGCCTAAAACATTAACTTTGTCCATTTTTGTACACCTCGCGCGTATTCTCATCTATTTTCTATTTTACCATTTGATCAGACAAGTAAGTGAATGAAGTCCAAGTTTCATATTTTCTTTAAACATGATAAGATTGTTTTAATCAAAGGAGACAACATGAAGAGAGTAATTACTTATGGCACATTCGACCTGCTTCATTATGGTCATGTGCGCCTGCTTAAACGTGCAAAAGAATTAGGCGATTATCTAATCGTGGGGCTTTCAACTGATGAATTCAACGAATTCAAGAAGCACAAGGAAGCCTACAACACTTACCCAGAAAGAAAATACATCTTGGAAGCTATCCGCTACGTTGATAAGGTCATCCCTGAAAAAGACTGGGATCAGAAGATCAACGACGTGAAGAAATACAACATCGACACCTTCGTGATGGGTGACGACTGGAAAGGTAAATTCGACTTTTTGAAACCTTACTGTGACGTCGTTTACTTGCCAAGAACGCCAGGTATTTCAACTACCAAAATTAAAGAAGATTTGAAGTAAAACAAAAAAACTCCAATCCCATTCAAATTGTGAATGAGGTTGGAGTTTTATTTTGTCCTATCTATTACTTAGAGAAAGTGAATTCAAATCTTTCGGCTACATAGCGAGCACGCGTATATTCAAATGGTTGACCTGATGCCAGTTCAGTAACCTGACGTCTAGTAATTAAAGCTTCGCCCTTCTTAGCTTTTAACAAGCGCGCATCTTGTTCATTAGCAATTGAGGCAGAAATATGTTCAGTTACTCGGCCTATTTCAAAACCGCCACGCTTTTCAAGCGTTTCATAAAGGTGGCTGGAAACTTCTTCTTTTGAGAAGTCCTTAACCAAGTAGTAAGGCACAGTAACTACTTCATAACAAATTGGCACATCGTCAGCGTAACGAATTCTCTCCATGCGTAGAACCTTTTCGTCCTTCTTAAGCATCAGACGTTCCTTTTCTGACAATGATGGATTGCCAATTTGGTAAGATGTCAACTTGCTGGAAGGAACTTGACCATTTGCCTTAGTAATATCGGTAAATGACATGATCCCTGACATTCTTTCCTGCACCTTTTGGCTAGCTACATAAGTACCGCTGCCCAGGCGCCGTTCAAGAATCCCCTCTTCTTCCAGTGTCTTGATTGCTTGACGCAAAGTCATTCTTGAAACGCCAAACTTCACTGATAATTGACGTTCAGCTGGAATTCTGTCTCCCACTTTGTACACATGATTTTCAATATCGCGCTTGATCTGATTATGGATCTTGATATACATAGGTTCTTCCATAATATGTCGCCCTCCAAAGCCCTCTAATACTACCTGTTATTATAAAGCAAATTGGTCTAGATTGCATTTAATACGGTAGAATAATTTTACCATGCTATTTTCTTTTAGCGGTCCATTGAACACCTAAAATGTACACATTCGGACGCTTATCACATTCCACGCTGAGCTTCTCACCTTTGTCGGCGATGACGTTGGTGTGCAACTTGGCTTCGTCTTGAATAGCCAAATCGGCACCGTTGGGATGAAGCAGTAAATCATGACCGCGCAAGTTAGCGTTGCCGCTCAATGCCAAGAAGTATTCATAATCCATGTTGCCCATAAAGCTGACACGTGTTGCTTCACAGCTGGATTGATCTTGAAAATCACTGTGGGCGGTCACAGTTGAATTGCTCATTGTGACTTTTGCCTCATTAATAACCACCATGCGGTTGATGGTGCAGTTTTGGACAATCGTCCGCGTCTTTTTATCGATATAAACGCCGCCGTTGAACTTGCTGTTCATGATGTTGCTCCAGCAGTCGTCACTGAGGTAAAGACATGAATCATCCTTAGCACGCACCGTACTGTTGAGCATGTTCATCCAGGTTTGTCCGTGCAATAAAATATAATCGGCTTCGGAATTATTAATATCAAGTTCTGCGTTGGTTTTGGCAAAAGTGTTGATGCTACCGTGGATGTTGGAATTATTGATAATCGCGGTACCTTGTCCCTCTAAGGCCAAAGCACAGTATTTATCAGACTTGTAGTCGATTTCGGAATCATTCATTTCCAAACGGAAATTAGCATTTTCGTACATGGAAACAGAGCCGTTAATCACCTTAGTTGAATAAAGTTCAACGGTTACCTTCCCGTTCACAGCGATCGCAGCAGTGTCGGTGCCGTTACCCTTGATAAAGCAATTACGTAGCGTCAAATAACCATCACTTTCAACTGGGACGAAAAGACTGTTGTTGTCAGTGCTGGTATTAATGCATAAATTTTCTAAAGTGACATAGCGGCTATCATCTGAAACGCTGATGTAGCCTTCAATTGTCGTATCTTCTGGGACGGATCCTGTCCCTTTAATCGTAATATCTGTTAGTGTTAAGCCTTGTGGCAAATAGTAAAAGCCAGACCCCAGCATTAAAACGTCATCAGCACGCAAATCTTTTAACGCTTCGTGCCAACTGGTTTCGCTGCTTGAGCCGCCAACTCTGATTATTCTAGCCATTCAACATTCCCCTTACTCTAAAAAAGCCAATTACTATTATATTTGTTTTCTGCTAGCAATGGGTAACTTTTGCCTAGCAAAAATAGAACTTGATCAAATTGACCAAGTTCTACTCGTATTTTTAGACTTATTATTACTTGTTTTATTTAGTTTATTTCATCTTAACATTCCAGTAGTAAGCTACGTTGCCGTATGGTGAAAGCTTGAAGCCTTGTACATTTGGCTTAAGCAAGTACGAAGCTCCTGCTTGATAAAGTGGAGTCGCAAAGGCATCCTTTTGGATCATTTGCCGTTCTGCATTAATCAAAGCTTGCAGTCTTTGCTTAGGATCGTTAGCGTAAGTTGAACGCACAAGATCGATTTGGTGCCAGAAGTTGCGGTTGAGGTAGTCTTGTTCCAAGTTGAATAGACCGCCGACAGTTAAGAAGTCGAGTGAATCTTCGTAATTTGGTTGCCAAGTACCATAGACAAAGTCGTAGTTGTGGTTAGTAGTGTTTGATAAACGTGACTTAAGTGGGATTGAACGCCCATTGATGGTCAAACCTGGCAAGTTACGCATCAAATCACTTTGGATGAATTCACCTACACGCTTAGCGTCGTCGATGTCGGAAGTAAGAAGTTCAAGAGTGATCTTCTTTTGACCCAATTGTCTTTGAGCGATCTTCTATTCCTTGCAAGCGTTTTTTACGTTGTAGGTAACCATGTCGCCGGCGTCTTTACGATAGTCGTTACCAGTTGACTTGTCGGTAATGAAGTTGGAAGCAACGATACCGTTAGCTGGACGACCAGCGTGGAGCACTGTGGCAACCAATTGCTTTTTGTTAATAGCCTGACTGATAGCACGTCTTACGTGAACGTTTCCGGTAGTCTTTCGCTTAAGGTCAAAAGTCATGTAGCCATTTGTTGGTGTTACTTGTGAGTGATAGTCTTTGTTGTTTTGGTATTGTTTGACGAAGTCTGAACTAAGTGGAGCGTAGTCCAAGCTGCCACTTCTGAACAAGTTCACGCCAGTTGAGGTAGTTTGGATCACCTGCGCCTTGCCTTGGGTGATCTTGGTACCGTTCTTAATGATGGCGTAACTGTCGCTATCGAGGGATGAGTTCTTAGGATCGACGGTTCTGCACCAACCAGTAACGTAGTCTTGGGCGGTAATGGGATCGCCGTTAGACCACTTAGCGTTTTTTCTTAAATTATAGGTATAAACTCTATTGCCGTTAGAAACTTTTACGCTAGTTGCCCCTGTAAGTTTAGCGCGGTTATTTTTGTCAAAATGGTAAAGACCTTCCATTGAGTTTTGTAAAGCTTCCGAACTAGTTGTATCGCCATACTTACTTGAATCCAGCGTGGAAATTTCGTTTGAAGTTGCTGTATTCATTACTTGTTTTGATGAGGATGAACCAGTATTTGAATTAGAACATGCTGCGAGTACCTCAGCTACAGTCATAGTTACAATTCCGAGTAAAAACTTATTTTTGTTCTTCACGTCATCTCCTTTCACTTACATTTTATTAGTGCACATGATGAAGGAAAAAATTAACAATACTTTGTCTCAATAGCTGCTATAGATTTTACCTATAGTAAATTTTTTAGACAAAAAAAAGAAACGTCATAAGACGTTTCTTTCAAATTAGGGTTGGGTGTTCTTAAAGAACTATTGGGTTAGCTGGATTCGAACCAGCGCATGATGGTACCAAAAACCATTGCCTT
>OLQY01000361.1_pt1 | contig 56118 bp, 55 predicted proteins | sample 1672851 | NCBI WGS metagenome assembly OLQY01 (sample SAMEA3136730, study PRJEB25190) | human gut metagenome
TACTGTTTAATCCAACATTATTTATGTCATATCAACAAATTGAAGGTTAAGCGTCTGTTAAACTAATATTTTTTTACGAGGATATTTTAGGGAATAACTATGAACATGAATATGATGGTACTATCAATTTTGTCTGGGAGGATAATAAAAGAAGTGATGTTTTATGTATTAACTTTAATGCTAAAGAGCCAAAGTTAACAAAAATATCATATTATTATGTAACTGAAGGGGATATTTTGAGAAAAGAAAAGGAAAAAGAAGCTATTAAAAAAACAAATGACATACTAAATAAGCGTAATTCATTTAGTAGACGAGCGGAATTTGATTTAATTTTAAGGCAATTTAATGATCAATTCTATAATAACAAAATGAATAAACTAATCAGTTATATAATAGATGACAAACGAGATCAAGGCGGTGGAGGTGAAGGTCAAGAAGTATTTGAAGTGTTGTCTGATAAGAATGTGCTTGTAAAAAATCATGGAGGATTCTCATTTGGAGAAAAAGAATTATCATATTCTTATATTTTAAAAGTTGATTTAGACGATAAGATAGTTTCGCTAACAAGTTTTAAAATAGTAAATCAAAAAAATATTTCTTTGCCAAAACTAATAAAAATCAAACTATTGTTTATTCCTAAAAAAATAAAATGTTAATGGCAATACATATTTTGACTAGAAGGAAAATAGAATCGAATAAATAATTATTGGGAGGACTACTAAAATGCCATCAAATGGAAACAAAAAAAATTCTAATGAATTGGAATTCGCTATTTTCTGTATTGAGAATATTGCTCATGAGCTTGGTGTAAATGGAGAACAGGTGTATTTAGCTCTTACTGAAAAGAGTGATATTTTAAATCAATATATTGTTCCTGAATATGAAGTTTTACATACACAAAGTAGAGAATATATTATAGATGATATAATTGGGGTAATGAAGGAGAGAGGCATCAAAATATGATTTAATTTCATGGATTTTACGTGAGTGTTGAGAATCCTGATTTATCTCATTCTAGTCTTACTGTAGACTTTGGTCGTGTTTTTTATGTGGCACTGTATTATGAACAAGCTATAAAATGGCGTGGTAAATTTAAACGTCGTGGGAAAGATGGATTTGTTACTCGATACACGTTTAATGAAGAAAGTTCACTTCAATTAAATATTTATCGATATGATTCCTATTCTGAAGAATGGCTGGATTTCATTTTAAATTGTCGAAGAAGACAGGATAATTCAGATTATGATCTTATGGTTGGTGGAGCAGCCAATGATAAAGTATTTAATATGGTGGAACTTTATTTTGATAATCTAATTGATAAAAAGGAAGCTATTCATCGTTTACGCTTTGAAAAGCCGAATTTACAATATTGTTTTCGAACTCAAAAAGCATTAAATCTTTTAGAGTTTGTTGGGAGTGAAAAAATATGAAGTCCGATCCAATTTTATTACAAAAGAAATATGCTCGTATTGTAGAGCGGTTGCCAGTAAAAGACAGATATCATTTGATGAAGCATTAAGCTATTTTTATCATTCAGAAATTTATCAATTGATGCGGGAAGGTGTATTGGATATGCATTGTATGAGTGGTGAATATTTGATAGAAGAGTTAGAAGCAGAATATCGACTAGAAAATATTCGCTAAATGAGATTAATAACATGTTTAACTCTCATTTAATGTTGAAATATGGCTAACTCACCAAATTGTGGGTATAGCAAAAGATCATATTAAAAATGAACTCTTATTCTTTGAGATTGAATTGAAGAATTTTTGAGGACTAAAGTCAATCAAGATAAAAATACAGGTGTTTAGAACGAACACGTTATTTGTTTTCTGTAATAGTGAAATTTGTTTATCATATACTAAATTACTGGTTATGTTGAAATAATCTTCTAGAGTGAGTTCATCATATATTCCTTGTAAGATGTAATTTGCTTTTCTCAGATGATGAACAGCTAAAGAAATAAAGGTGATATAGTCATATGTTTCAATATTTGTATAATTACTAATTTCACCTATTTGTTTTTTGTAATTTTTGCAATCTTCTACTTTTACTACTACGTTTTTAAAATTATCATCTGGTAAATGCTGAAAGTGTTTATAGGACTGCATCATAGGATAATTGATGAATAATTTCCCTTGATCAGTAGAATCCGTGTAATACTCTAGCATCCTTCGAATCATTTTGAAATTTGTGACATGATCTTGTGGATCAAAATCAAAAATTAAAAAGATATCTGTATATTGTTGATTCAAAATCTTTGATTTTTCGTAATCAGCCTCATAATCTCTAAGGATTCCAAGGATATCTGTAAATCCATCATCAAAATTAGGGTAGTCTGTTTCAATGTGATTAGCTAATATATGTATGTTTGTATTGTATGAATATGTTGTGTAGGAGTCCTTATATTTGACTTGATTTTATAAATAGAAATGACAAATGATTTATAGGATATGAAAAAATATGATTTATGTAAACAAACCTACATTATCATAAGTTTTCACCCTCTCCCTAATATATGTTATACTTTTCGTAGAAAGAACTATAGTTCCTATTCTATCGAATCACTAGGGAATGTGATGCGATTAATATAAAAGTTACAATGGCTACGAGGTGACGAGCATGTTCATTGATTATTCATCCACTTTCGGTAAAGCTATTAAAAAGGCACGGAAAGAAAGACATATGACTCAACAACAGTTAGCAGATGCCACGCATGTTTCTCAGCGTTATTTGGCAAAAATTGAAAATGGAAAGACACATCCTTCCATTGATATTGTCTGTATCATTGTTAAAGCATTAAATCTTTCTATGGATAATATTCTTCATGAAGGTCAATTGGATGAATCAGAGCACTTTCTCAAAGAACTGCAAGTTAGATTACCAGGGTTTACAAAAGAACAAAAAGATTATTTAAGTACAACCATTCTTGTGTTTGAAGAACAAAACCGTAATCGAGAATCATAAATTTTATACTATTTTACTTTTACAAGGACTCATAGAGAGCTATGATTTAGCTGCTCTATGAGTTTTTACTATTGTGTGTAGAAAAGCTTGTATAGAGTAGATATAATGATATAAACTTTGAATTTCCATGCCATTTCAGCATGCAAAAATATTTGTTTCAATAATGGTCTAATACGATGACATTAGGATATAATAGTATTACTTGTTGGAGGACTATATATGATACATGTACTTTTCATCTGCCACGGCAATATTTGCCGCTCACCCATGGCAGAATTCATTATGAAAAAACTAGTCAAAGATCATGGAATAGAGGATCAATTCATCATTGAATCGGCGGCCACCAGTACTGAAGAGATCGGACATGATATGTATCCACCCGCAAAAAGAAAGCTGACCGAAAAAGGGATTCCTTTTTCAAAACGGCATGCACGTCAGGTACGCTTTGATGAATATGAAACATGGGATTATATCTTAGGAATGGATAGATGGAACCTTCAAAATTTAAAGCGCATCTTTTATAATGATAAAGCAGAAAAAGTACATTCTTTGCTTCAGAATAAAGATGTGGCTGATCCATGGTACACCGATGATTTTGAAACGGCCTACCGGGATATTGAAAAAGGATGCAGAGAATGGTTGGAAAGGATTCTACATGATTAAACAAAACTTACATACACACAGTACCTATTGCGATGGAAAAGATCGTATTGAGGAAATGGTGCAAACCGCAATCGAAAAAGGATTTACTGTACTTGGTTTTTCCGGACATGGTCCCTGTTTAGTCGATGAGGTAGCCATGAAGGAAAGTGATTTGCCAAATTACAGAAAAGATATTTTAGAAGCCAAAGAAAAATATAAAGATCAGATTCAGATTTTTTTAGGAATCGAAGAAGACATTTCTCAACGTATTCCCTCCAAAGAACCCTATGATTTTGTGATTGGAAGTAAACATTTCATGTTTATCAAAAATCAGGTCAAAAATGTGGATTACTCCAAAGAAATGGCTAGGGAAATTGTAGAACTCTATGATGGGGATTTTCTAAAGTATGCCAAAGATTATTATGAAGACCTAAAAAATATCGCAAACTATTCGGAAGTGGATATTGTCGGGCATTTAGATCTTTTGATGAAATTCAATGAGGATGAAAGCTTCCTTTCGTTTACCGATCCAACATATTTGTCATATGCCAAAGATTGCATTGATGTTTTAATCAAAGCCGGTAAGATCTTTGAAGTCAATACCGGAGCTATTTCCAGAGGCTATAGAACCAAGCCATACCCGCATCAAACATTGCTTGCGTATATTCAAGAAAAAGGTGGAAAGATCTTATTAAACAGTGATTGTCATAATCGAGTTAACTTAGATTGTTACTACAAAGAATCCATGGAATTGATCAAACAATGTGGATTTCAAACGATGATGACTTTGACAACAGAAGGATTTAAAGAGGTGCCAATTGACCAATTTACGGTCTAGCACCTCTTTTTGTTGGTTATTGATGAATTTCAGAATATGTCGTAAGACCATACATCGGTGTGGCATAGAGGCAGGCATTTTCAATGGCTTTGGCCATCGCTTTGGCCGCTAAAGCACCAACAACATCCGGCTGAGCTTCTACTTGTTGGCTGGCCATCGCAAAGATGGTGTCACCATCACTGGACGTGTGGACTGGTCGAATGGTTCGGGCATAGCCGTTATGAGCCATGCTGGCAATCTTATTGGCTTGTGCCTTGGTAAGTTTTGCATTGGTGAGGATACAACCGATGGTCGTATTCATGCCGCAGCTTTCTTCAATTGGTTGGTTTTCAAATATAACATCTAGTGTAGAAAGTCGTTTCTTCTTTGGATAGTCATAGATGCCGGCAATCGGCTTTTCACTGTTTTCAAAATAGACATCACCACATGCATTAACGGCTACAATGGCTGCGACCATGACATCACCCACTTGAAAAGCAGCATGACCTAATCCGGTTTTCATAGCTTTATCAAAGCCTAAAAATTTACCGACGCTGGCTCCGGTTCCGGCACCGATGCAGCCTTGTTTAGAAAGTTCATGACTGGCGTTTTGACAAGCTTGATAGCCCATTTTTTTAGTCGGATAGGCTTTTGGATCGGCTACGCTGCAATCAAACAAACAGGCGCCGGATACGATAGGAATATAAATACCTTTCATATCAAAGCCGATTTGATGCTCACTTAAATATGCCATGACACCACAGCTGGCCTCTAAGCCAAAAGCACTGCCGCCGGCCAGTGTTACCGCATGGATTTGTTCGACCATATTTTTAGGATTTAAAAGATCGGTTTCTCTAGTGGCAGGGCCACCACCGCGCACATCCACGCCGGCAACAGCCCCTTTCTCACAAAGGATCACGGTACAGCCCGTACCGCCTTTTTCATCTTGTGCATGTCCGATCTTAAAATCGGTTAGTTCATTGATTTGAATTTCTTTCATTTTCATTGACCTCCATTAGCATATATAAATCATTTCGTCGTATCTTCCAAAAAGGCATTCGTTGACGAATGCTATCAATGCGTTCTAAATCAATATCGGTAATAGAATAGGGCTCGTTTTCATCCATCTGATAACAGATCTTTCCAAAAGGATCGGTGATGATGGAATGTCCATAGCTTTCAAATGTATCATATTGATAATGCGCTGGATTGACACCCACCATAAATACCTGATTTTCCATAGCCCGTACCTGAAAGAGAGGTGTCCAATGTTGCAGGGTCACGCTTTTATTAAAGGCAGCCGGGCAAAAGATAATACGCGTGCCTTTTATCGCAAGAAGTCTTGCCACTTCCGGGAATCGGATATCATAACAGATCAAAACGCCCATCTTACCCCATCGAGTATCAAAAGTTTGGAGGTGATCACCGGGTGTAAAGACATCTTTTTCCTGATAATCCTTTTTAGTATGAACTTCAAACAAGTGTGTTTTCGCATAGGAAGCAATCAATTTTCCATGATCAAAAATAAGACACTCATTATAGATCTTATCTTCTATCTTATGGGCAATCGTGCCGCCAACGATCATGCATTTTAGTTTGTCTGAAAGTGTTTGAAGAAGCTCTTTACAAAGATCATAGGACGAAACACTTTTTTTGATCTGCTCATTGATATAGGGGCAATTCCACATTTCCGGTAAGACCAGAATATCAGCGCCTTCTTTACGACTTTGTATAGCCAAGGATTGCACTTGGTTGAGGTTGTCCTTCACATCTTCTTGCACTTGTATTTGAAGCATGGCGATTTTCATAGCTAAATCATACCATGAAAGACGAAAATGATTTATAATAAATTTGAGAAGAATAGGAGTGAAAGTATGCCAATTGTAAAGTTAGCCCCTGCTTATAAAGATTATATTTGGGGCGGAACGAATTTAAAGGAAAAATACGGAAAGAAATGTGATTTAGATATTGTAGCAGAAAGCTGGGAAGTATCAACTCACCCGGATGGACCAAGTACTGTCGTATCCGGACCTTATCAAGGAAAGACTCTGACAGAATATATTGATGCCTTAGGAAAAGATTGCCTGGGAACAAAAGGAAAAGAGTTTGCGTTTTTCCCGATGTTGATCAAATTTATCGACTCTAAACAACCTCTTTCAATTCAAGTGCATCCGGATAATGAATATGCACTTCGTGTAGAAAAGGAATACGGAAAGACAGAAATGTGGTACATCTTAGATTGCCAGCCTGATGCGACTTTGTACTTTGGTGTCAACCAGTCGATTACTAAAGAAGAATTCAGAGAACGTATCGAAAACAACACGATTCTTGAGGTACTTAAAGAAGTACCGGTACATAAAGGCGATGTGTTCTTTATCAAGGCAGGAACGATTCATGCGATTGGAGCCGGAATTACTTTATGTGAGATTCAGCAGAATTCCAATTCAACATATCGTGTTTATGATTTCGGCCGTGTAGGAAAAGATGGAAAGCCAAGAGAATTGCACATTGATAAAGCTATCGATGTTTCAAATTTAGACCCAATCGAATCGGATTTCAAACCAGCCGGTAAGCCGGTCAGCGATGAAAATGCGACAACGATGTTGTTGGCAACGTGTGATTATTTCACAAGCTTTGAAACCACATTAAGAGGCAGTACGATCATTGATGTAGATGAGGAAAGCTTTGCCTCTATGGTTTTGGTAGAAGGAAATGCTACGGTTGAAAACGATGGCGAGGTCTTGGAACTGACCAAGGGGGAAACCGTATTTATGACTGCCGGCAGTGGTCCTGTAAAAGTAACAGGGGATTGCCAGTGGATTTATAGCAGGGTTTAATCCTGCTTTTTGCTTTATGTTTCAAAAAGATTTACTAAAGTGGTATGACAAAAACGCCAGACCACTGATCTTTCGAGAGAAAAAAGAAGCGTACTCCATCTGGATCTCTGAAATCATGGCCCAGCAGACACGCATTGAAGCCATGTTACCTTATTATAGAAGATTTATTGAAAAATACCCGGATATTCAAAGCTTATCGCAGGCTGATGACGATGATCTGACAAAGCTTTGGCAGGGGCTGGGTTACTACAATCGTGTGCGCAATATGAAAAAATGTGCGATTGATTGTATGGAACGTTATCAGGGAAGCTTGCCGAAAACGAAAGCAGAGCTTAAAAAATTGCCGGGCATTGGCGATTATACGGCCGGTGCGATTGCTTCGATTGCCTACGATGAAAAAGTTAGTGCCGTTGATGGTAATGTGATTCGTGTGTTTTCCAGATTATACAACATCACAGAGGATGTAAAACAAACGAAAGTAAAAAAGAAGATCGAACAATTGGTCGAAGCTTCCTTGGCCGATCCTGTCAGCAGCTATAATCAGGCTTTGATGGAATTAGGTGCTTTGGTTTGCATTCCTAAAAATCCTCGGTGTGACACTTGTCCGATTCAGAAAGACTGCAAGGCTTATCTTGAAGGAGATCCATCAAAATTGCCGATTCAGCCCAAGAAAAAAGAACGGCGCAAAGAAGATAAAATCTATTATGTATTGGTTTGCAAGGATAAAATTCATTTAGTGCAGCGACCGAAAACCGGACTTTTATCCGGACTTTATGGTTTTGATGAACAAAAACCAGAGCATATTGTGAACCAGATGGAATTAAAAGAACACATTCATGTTTTTTCACATGTGGAATGGATCATGAAAGGAGTTCTATGTGAGGTCGATTCTATGACGGAGAATTTTTATACGATCGATCAAATTCATGAACAGTTTTCCATTCCCAGTGCTTTTTTACCATTTTTAAAACAGACAGAACGATATATAAAGGAGAAAGAAATATGTCAGAAGTTGTAATTGAGAGTTTTACGTTAGATCATACGAAAGTCTTAGCACCTTATGTGCGCTTGATCAGCGTAGAACAAGGTCCTAAAGGAGACAGGATCTCTAACTATGATGTGCGTTTAACGCAGCCAAATCGACAAGAAATTCCTACCGGTGCCATGCATACGTTAGAACACTTATTAGCTCTCTATCTTCGCCCAAGAATCGAGGGCTATATCGATTGTTCACCGTTTGGTTGTCGTACAGGCTTTCATTTACTATGTTGGAATGAACATGATACAAAGGATGTGGCTATCGCCTTAAAAGAAGCATTGGAAGATATTTTGCATACGACATGGGAACAAGTGCCGGGAACACAGGAAAAAGAATGTGGAAACTACAAAGATCATAGCCTGGTAGGTGCCAAAGAATGGGCCAAAGAAATTCTAAAGCAGGGCATTTCCAGTGATCCATTTGAAAGAAAAATTGTATGACTAAGCTAGTTTTAGCTTCCTGTACAGCTGATTTATATTTGTATGTGGATCATTTACCGACATCAGCACAGGATGTCAAAGTTATATCCAGACAAATGGCACTGGGCGGTTGTGGCTATCATGTCAGTAAAGCCTGTCCGGATTCTATTTTAGTTTGTCCGATAGGTAACGGTATGTATGCCCAATTTGTCAAAGAAAAGCTGTTATCCGAAGAGATAGAGACGATCATGCCTACGGTTTTACAGGAAAATGGCGTTTGTATTTGTTTGATTGAACCCAATGGACAAAGAACTTTTCTTTCCAGTCATGGCGCTGAATATTTTTATACACCGCAGATGCTTGTTGATTTACCGCAGGCAGATTGGATCTATATATCCGGAATTGATTTGGAAGAAAAACAGAATCAATGTTTGATCGATTATTGTGCAAAAACAAGTAGTAAAATCTTTTTTGCGCCGGGTCCGAGAATCTCTGCGATTCCAAGCGTATTAAAACAGATGTTAGATCTAAAACCGGTATTACACATGAACAAAGAAGAATGTGAAGCGTGGTGTCAATGTTCTTTTCAAGAAGGGATGGTTTCTTTATTTGAAAAGACACAAAAGCCTGTCATCGTAACAGATGCTTCTCGTGGCTCTTATGCCTATGATGGAAAAAAGCTGTATCACGAAGTGGAAGAAGCCGTTGTCACCAAAAACGCAACCGGAGCCGGCGATACCCATGCAGCCAGTTGTCTGGATAGTTTATCACAGCAAATGCCATTCGATGAAATGTTAAGAAGGGCAAATCGTGCCAGCATTCAAAAAATTACACAAGGAAAGGAAGAATTATGATAGATTGTCTAGTCGTAGGTTTAGGAGGATGTATTGGCTCCATCCTTCGATATCTGATCGGGAAGATTCCTGTAGAAACAAATGGTTTTCCCATTCATACTCTAGGTATTAATGTCATTGGATGTTTTCTGATTGGTTTAATCGTTTCCTTAGCTACAAAAAATACACAGATGGATCCTCGTCTTGTTTTATTTTTTAAAACCGGAGTTTGTGGTGGATTTACGACTTTTTCAACTTTCTCCTTAGAAACCCAACAATTGATGCAGACAGGGCAATATACCATGGCCATAATCTATGTGCTATGTAGTATCTTGTTAGGTATTTTTGCGATATTTGCGGCACAGTGGATCCTAAAATAAAGCAGGCAGCTTAGGCTGTCTGTTTGTCGTCTTGGTATTCTAATATATCGCCGGGCTGGCATTCCAGCACTTTGCAGATCGCATCCAAGGTAGAAAAACGAATAGCCTTGACTTTACCGGTCTTTAAATTCGATAAATTCACATTGGAAATGCCCACCTTTTCAGAAAGCTCGTTTAAAGACATTTTTCGATCGGCCATGACTCGATCTAAACGTAATATGATAGCCATGGATTCACCTATATAGTCGCATCGACTTCATTTTGAAGACTATAGCCGACTTCCAGAATCGAAGCTAACAGGATGAAGACGATACCTATTAATAGAAATAGTCCATCAGCCAGTACAAAGTTTCCAAAATGGCAAATCGTAATCATGCCCGGCCGATAATCCGGAATTCTCGGTATCACAAAAGCGGCAGTGATCAAAACGACTCCGATCAAATGCGTACCTTTGGAAAAGATATCGGCAAACGATCTGTGTGTCCAGTAAAGCAATAAGATCGTAAAGAAAAACGAAATGATCACACTGCAGAATACCATGGTATAGAGATACTGTGCCCAACCCACATAACTCCAAACACCTTGTAAAGTATCTTGAACAATTTCTACTAAGCACGAAACAGAACAACCTCCGGTAAATAGCAGTGAAATTAACAGAATTCGTCGCATCTTTCGTGTTAAAACTTGTTCAGTATCATCTTTCATGATGAATCCTCCTTGTTGTCTACTTAATTAATATCATTTAATTTTATTAAAATCAATAAAAATTTAATGATAAACATTAAAAATTTATTGACTTTATATCAAATATAAAGAGTTTGTAAGTTCCTGTGGGAATTCTAGTCTTCATTTGAAAAATATGCTACAATGATATAGCGTGTAAATTTGTATAAACAGTAAGCAGGAGGGCTACTTTATGGGATTATTATCAAATCTTTTCTCGGAAGAGAAGCGTGAAATCAGTACGCTGGAAAAGATTGCTGATCAAGTGTTGTCGCATGAAAATGAAATGGTGGCTTTAAGCGATGATCAGTTAAAGGAGAAAACAGAAGAATACAAGAAACGATTGGCCGAAGGTGAAACGGTTGATGATCTGTTGCCGGAAGCTTTCGCAACAGCTAGGGAAGCTGCCTATCGTGTCATCAATGAAAAACCGTATCGCGTGCAGGTCATGGGGGCTGTGGCCATGCACAAAGGTGATATTGCCGAAATGAAAACCGGTGAAGGTAAAACCTTGACCGCTACGATGGCTGTCTATCTAAACGCATTGACAGGACAAGGTGTCCATGTCATTACTGTTAACGAATACTTGGCCGGACGTGATGCAGCCTGGATGGGTGAAATCTATCGTTTTTTAGGTTTAAGTGTTGGTGTCAATAAACGAGAATTAAAGGCCAAAGAAAAAAGAGAGGCCTATGCTTGTGATATTACTTATACGACCAACTCGGAATTAGGTTTTGACTATTTGCGTGATAATATGGTGACGCGTGTAGAAGATCGTGTTATGCGCGGGCTTCACATGGCCATTATCGATGAGGTCGATTCCGTATTGATCGATGAGAGTCGTACACCATTGATTATTTCCGGGGGAAAGAAAGAAACAGCCAACTTATATATTCAGGCGGATAAATTTGCCAAGACTTTAGTGGCTCCGGAATATGAAACCGATCGTTTTACACATGAAAAACATTTGATTTCCGGTGACTATGACATCGATGAAAAAACACGTCAGGTCATGTTGAGCGAGGATGGTGTGCATAAAGCGGAAAAGTATTTCCATATCAAGAACTTATACGACATTGAACATACACAGCTGGTACATCACATCAATCAGGCCCTAAAGGCAAACTATATTTTTACGAATGAAGTCGAATACGTGGTCAGTGATGATCAGGAAATCGTGATCGTTGACCAGTTTACCGGTCGTTTGATGCCGGGACGTGCCTACAGTGATGGTTTACATCAGGCCATCGAAGCCAAAGAAGGGGTTCCGATCAAGGAAGAAACTTCAACTCTGGCTACGATCACATATCAGAACTTCTTCCGTTTGTATGAAAAACTGGCCGGTATGACCGGTACCGCAAAAACTGAAGAGGAAGAATTCTTATCAACCTACAACATGAAGGTTGTCGTAATTCCGACAAACCGTCCGGTTATCCGTGAAGACCAGCCGGATGAAATCTATGCTCATAAAGATCGCAAATATAAGGCATTAGTAGAAGAAGTAAAACGTCTATATGCCAAGGGACAGCCGGTTTTAGTGGGTACGATTGCGGTAGAAACCAGCGAACTGATCAGCAACATGCTGAAAAAAGAAGGCATTCCGCATGAAGTTTTAAATGCCAAAAACCATGCGCGTGAAGCAGAAATCATCGCCAAGGCCGGAAGACCAAAATCGGTAACAATTGCCACCAACATGGCCGGTCGTGGTACCGATATCAAGTTGACAAAAGAAACACGTGAATTAGGCGGTTTGGCCGTTTTGGGTTCGGAACGTCATGAATCACGTCGTATCGATAACCAGCTGCGTGGGCGAAGCGGGCGTCAGGGGGATCCGGGATTCTCTCGTTTCTACGTATCTTTGGAAGATAACTTGATGGTGCGTTTTGGCGGTGATAAGCTGCAGAAGATGTTTGAGAAACTGGGCGATGAACAAGTACAGTCCAAAGCGGTAACTCGTTCAATCACCATGGCACAAAAACGTGTGGAAGGCTTTAACTTTGATATGCGTAAACAGTTGCTGGATTATGATGATGTATTACGTCGTCAGCGTGAGATCATCTATGCGCAGCGTAATCGTATCTTAGAAAGCGATGAAGTCCATGAAATGGTACATACGATCTTTGATAAGGCAATCGAAGAAACGTTGCAGGCAAACATTGTTGATGCCAAAAAACAGACAGTAGATCCTGTCAGCCTGTCTAAATCGTTTGATATCATGGGCATGCAGGAAGAAAAACAGATCAAGCCGGATGAAATTGAAGGCAAGTCGTATAAAGAAATCGAAGATTATGCGAAAAATAAGATCTGGGGTGAATATGAAAAAGAAATCCAGCCTGTTAAAAAACAGTTCCTTCCATTTGAAAGAACCGTGGTTTTACGTAACATTGACAGAAACTGGATTGCCCATATCGACCGTATGGATAAGTTAAGAAGTGGTATTTATTTAAGAAGTTATGCGCAAAACAACCCACTACAACAATATGTACAAGAAGGATTTGACATGTTTGAAGAGATGAATCGTCGCATCGATCGTGAAATTACTTTCTTCTTGTGCAAGGTGCGCATCCGCAGGGAGACCAAAGCATAATGGAACTATATGAATTAAAACAAGGAGTGAGCACTCACCTGGAGAAATTACGTTCTCTGGGTGAGTCACTTTGACTTAGCTCAGAAAAAGAAACAGATTGAAGACTATGACAAACAGACTTTAGAAGAAGGCTTCTGGTCGGATCAAAAGAAAGCGCAATCCGTGATTCGCATGCGAAATTCCTTAAAAGATATCGTAGATCACTATGAAAGCTTGTTGGAGCAGTTGGAATCATTGGATGAAACGGCAGAGGCCTTAAAAAATGATCTGGATGAAGAATTATTAGAGATGGCTTCTGATGAGTATGTGGGAGCCAGTGAAAGCTTTGAAGCCTTTGAAATTCAGGTCTTACTTTCACATGAATACGATCAAAACAATGCGATTCTTGAACTGCATCCGGGTGCCGGAGGAACAGAATCTTGTGACTGGGCCAGCATGTTGTATCGTATGTACACCCGCTATGCCGAAAAGAAAGGCTGGAAAGTCACAGTGCTTGATTATCTGGCCGGAGAAGAAGCCGGTATCAAAAGTGTGACCTTTCTGGTAGAAGGGGACAAGGCCTATGGTTATTTAAAAGGAGAAAAAGGCGTGCATCGCTTAGTTCGTATCTCTCCTTTTGATTCTGGTGCCAGAAGACATACCAGCTTTGCCTCTTTAGAGGTCATGCCACAGTTTAATGATGAGATTGAAATCGAAATTAAACCGGAAGATCTAATCGTAGAAACGAAACGAGCATCCGGAGCCGGAGGGCAACATATCAATAAAACGGACAGTGCTGTTCGTATGGTACATAAGCCTACCGGTATCGTGGCTACGTGTCAAAATGGGCGCAGTCAACATGAAAACCGTGAAGAAGCTTTACGTATCTTGAAGTCTCGTCTTTATCAATTGGAAATTGAAGAAAAAGAAAAGAAACTCAAAGAAATCAAAGGAGAACAAAGTGCCAATGAATGGGGATCTCAGATTCGCAGTTATGTCATGCACCCTTATTCTTTGGTCAAAGATGTTCGTACCGGCTATGAAACCAGTCAGGTACAATCTGTTTTGGATGGCGATTTAGATGAGTTTATCTTTGCCTATTTGAAAAGTCAGGTGCAGTAAATACGGAAAAACGGAAAGAGAAATGGGGAAATAAAAGTTGAATCCCCTTACAATTTTTTCCTAAATGTTGAAAAGAATGTAAGAAGGTTTGGTGAAAATCGCTTGTAAACAAACCTTCTTTTTCTTATACTTAATTTTGTAGAAGGAGGCTATAAGAAATCATATGACAGATATAGAAAAACATGCCCTGCATGTAAGACAGAACATCATCAAGATGGTGTATGCGGCACAAAGCGGGCATCCGGGCGGCTCTTTATCCGGGGCCGATCTGCTGACGGATCTGTACTTCCGAGAAATGGATATCAACAAAGATAATGTGGATACGATCGAAAGGGATCGTTTCGTACTGAGCAAGGGACATGCCTCCCCGCTGCTGTATGCCGTACTGTGTGAAAAGGGATTTCTGCCGGAAGAAGAGCTGCAGGGATTCAGACAGGTGGATTCCAAACTGCAGGGGCATCCCAACATGAACTATGTGTCCGGAGTGGATATGTCCACCGGTTCTCTGGGACAGGGAATCTCGGCGGCGGTAGGTATGGCCATCGCCAATAAACATATCGACAAGAATGAACACCGAATCTATTGCCTGCTGGGTGATGGAGAAAGCGAGGAAGGACAGGTATGGGAAGCCTGTATGGCAGCCTCCCATTACAAGCTGGACAACCTCTGTGTGATCTTGGACTACAACCATTTGCAGATCGATGGCAACATCGACGATGTGATCGGACCGGAACCGTTCAAATCCAAGTTTGAAGCGTTCGGTTTCCATACGATCGAGATCGACGGTCATAACTTTAATGAAATCGAAGCTGCCTTTAAGGAAGCCAGAGAAACGAAGGGGCAGCCGACAGCCATCATCGCCCATACGATCAAGGGCAAGGGCGTATCGTTTATGGAAAACAACTATGCATGGCATGGAAGTGCGCCAAACAAGGAACAGTATGAAGAAGCCATGAAGGAACTGGGTGGTGAATAATATGGCAACAGCAACAAGAGAAGCGTATGGAAAGGCCCTGGCCAAACTGGTACAGGAAAGAGAGGATATCGTGGTCCTGGATGCGGACCTGACCAAATCCACAAAAACGATCGAAGCCAAGAAAGCTTGTCCACAAAGACATTTCAATATGGGGATCGCCGAAGGCAACATGATGGGCGTGGCAGCGGGACTGGCTGCCAGTCATAAGATTGTCTATGCATCAAGTTTTGCGATGTTTGCGGCCGGAAGAGCGTTCGAACAGATCCGCAACAGCATCTGTTATCCAAAATTGAACGTCAAGGTGTGTGCGACCCATGCGGGAATCAGCGTAGGGGAAGACGGCGCCAGCCATCAGAGTGTGGAGGATATCGCGATCATGCGAAGCATTCCGAACATGAAGGTGTTCCAGCCCTGCGATGCCAGGGAGACCGAACAGATCATCAAGGCCGTGGCCGATATCGAAGGCCCATGTTATGTAAGACTGGGACGACTGGGCGTAGAGGATGTGTATGATGACAGTTATACGTGGGAATACGGCAAGGGACAGGTACTCAAAAAAGGAAGCAAGATTGCCATCATTGCGACAGGACTGATGGTACAGGAGTCTTTAAAAGCTATCGAACAGCTGGAAGACATTGAACCGACACTGATCAACATTTCCACAATCAAGCCAATCGATGAAGAATTGATCCTGGAAACAGCGAAAACACACGATGTGATCGTAACGATCGAGGAACACAATGTGATCGGCGGTCTGGGTGGAGCAGTAGCCGAAACCCTGGCACCATATGGACTACCATGTCGTCAGTACATGATGGGTATGCAGGACAGTTTTGGACGAAGCGGCAAACCAAAAGACTTGTTAGCCTACTATCATTTGGATGCTTCAAGCATTGCCCAAAAGATCAAAGAAATTATGAAGTAACGAGAACTGCCATAGGGCAGTTCTTTTGACAATTTAGAAAAGTTTGTTATAATTCCTACAATAAAGATAGGGATTAAAAAAGGAGGCATAAGTATGACTATCTACAAAAATGTTACAGAGCTCATCGGAAATACACCGGTAGTGGAACTGTCCAATCTGGAAAAGGAAGTAGGATTAAAGGCGCAGTTGTTGGCGAAAGTGGAATTTTTTAATCCCGCTGGCAGTGTAAAAGATCGTATTGCGAAAAGAATGATTGAAAAAGCGGAAGAACAGGGCTTATTGAAAAAAGGAGCGACGATCATTGAACCAACCAGTGGAAATACAGGAATCGGGTTAGCTTCTGTCTGTGCCTCCAAGGGATATAAAGCTATATTTACTATGCCGGAAACGATGAGTGTGGAAAGAAGAAATCTTTTAAAGGCTTATGGAGCCAAGATTGTTTTAACACCAGGCTCACAGGGAATGAAAGGTGCGATTGCCAAGGCAAAGGAACTGCAGGAAAGTACGCCAAATTCTTTGATTCCAAGTCAGTTTACTAATTTGGAAAATCCACAGGCACATTATGAAACCACCGGGCCGGAGCTTTGGGAACAAACGGATGGAGAGATTGATATCTTTGTGGCAGGTGTCGGAACCGGTGGAACAATCAGCGGTACCGGAAAATATTTGAAGGAAAAGAATCCGAATATAAAGATTGTTGCGGTGGAGCCGGAAGGATCACCGGTATTATCCCAGGGAAAAGCCGGTCCACATGGCATCCAGGGAATCGGCGCCGGATTTGTACCCGACACGTTAAATACACAGATTTATGATGAGATTATTACCGTTACTAACGAAAATGCCTATAACACAGGCCGTGCTATTGCCCAAAAAGAAGGACTATTGGTGGGAATATCTTCCGGTGCCAGCGTATATGCAGCTATTCAGTTGGCAAAGCGTCCGGAAAACGAAGGAAAACGTATCGTGGCCTTAATGCCAGATACCGGAGAGCGTTATCTTTCTACACCGATGTTTACACAAGAGTAAGTCAGAATTTATTTCTGGCTTTTTCTTTTGGTTAGATAGATGGCTAAAAGTCCACCTGTCAATTTAAATACGATAAAGAAAAAGGTTGTCTTTGTATCCGTCATTGCCGCAATAAAGCCCATTTGTCCTCCTAAGGCATACGCACCGCTAACGCAAAAGGCAGCGTTGATTCTTTTGCCTTCCGGACTCATTTTCGGATACAATGGCAAGATCGCAATGGAACTGCCTAAAGAAAGCAACAATCCGATTAAGGTCATTGTTTCGATACCGCAAAACCTCGCCAAGCTCTGTAGTGGCTTTTTGGCATAATGTAAAATGAGTTGACACAACACATGCGAGCCGGCAACAATCATTGTGATTTGAAAGACAAGCAATAATCCATCAAGTAAAGTATTCATAGATACAAAAGGTAGATGGAAGAAATAAGAAAGAAGTACGATTCCAAAACAAAGAAGACCGATGATTTCAATTCCCTTGGCAAAATACTGAAGCAGCCTCAGCAGCAAGCTCTTATTCTTCCATAATCCTAAAAATAAAAGTCCATAGATACAAAATAGTGGAATCAATAGGACAAGATCGATTTGTAAGGACAATAGAAGCAATATAGGAATGAGTCCTAATAAGCCATACGTAACACCTTCCATAAAAAGAGGGTGTTCTTTTGGCTTTAATTGACCTAAAAAGATAGGAAATTGAAAGCTGATCAGACATCCCAACGTGCTTGTTAAAAAGACACCGGTTAGAAAAAAGGTGGCAGGATCATGAATATAGCTCTGAATGAGCGGCAGACCGCCTAGATCGGGTGCCAATAAAGAGCCTATGATCACGCTGCTGGAAGGATGTAAGCGTAAAAAGGAAAGGTCTAACTGGTCGGCAAAAGTGACAAATAGACAATAAAATCCTAATAAGGAAAGGCAGAGATTGCCCATAGTATTTAAAGCCTGGTCGATACATCCGGCCAATCCCCATTTTCCATTTTGAAGTTTATCGAGTAAACCTACAATCGCAAAACCGATGAGAATGCATACAAATATATTCATGTGTCTATTGTATATACATTATCGGCTATAGTAAACAGGTATTGGAAGACGATTGAGATTGGTTTTATAATAAAACTGAAGATAAATAAAGGAGGGGATCATCTTGATTACACATGATTTTAAAGGAGTGAAATTATCCGGTTTAGGCTTAGGTGCAATGCGATTACCTACTGTAGAGGGAAAAGAGAATCAACCAGATCAAGACAAAGTCAATGAAATGGTAGCCTATGCGATGGAACAGGGTATCAATTATTTTGATACCGCATGGGGCTATCATGGAGGTCAAAGCGAAATCGTATTAGGCAATGCTTTAAAGAAATTTGATCGCTCGCAATATTATCTGGCTGACAAATTTCCCGGATATGATTTAGATAATATGCCACATGTTGAAGAAATCTTTACTAAACAACTACAAAAGTGTCAAACAGAATACTTTGATTTTTATTTATTTCATAATGTCTGTGAGAAAAATATCGATGCGTATCTCGATCCGCAATATCAAATTTTAGACTATCTTTTAAAACAAAAGGAACAGGGAAGAATCTGTCATTTAGGTTTTTCCTGTCATGGAGAAATGTCGGTATTAAAAAGATTTTTAAAGGAATACGGAAAACATATGGAGTTTTGCCAGCTGCAGATCAATTATGTGGATTGGAAATTTCAACATGCCAAGGAAAAGGTGGAGTTGTTGGATGAATACGGTATTGATGTTTGGGTCATGGAGCCTTTGCGTGGTGGCAAGCTGGCCCAGTTAAAGCCGGAATATGAAAGTCGATTACATGCGCTTCGCCCTACGGAAAGTATACCAGCCTGGGCTTTTCGATTCCTGCAGAGCATACCACAGATAAAGATGGTACTTTCCGGGATGTCGAATATGCAACAGCTGCATGAAAACATTGAAACGTGGTCAACGAAAAAAACTTTAAACGATACGGAAAAAGAAGTCCTGTTTTCCATTGTGGAAGAGATGACAAAGAAGATCGTCGTTCCTTGTACTTCCTGTCGTTATTGTACTTCTCGTTGTCCACAGGGACTGGATATTCCAAGATTACTATCTTTATACAATGAACATGCCTTTAGTCAGGGAGGATTTATTGCTCCTATGGTTGTTTCTACCTTGAAAGACAAAGGGCCTGGTGCCTGCATACAATGTCATAGTTGTGAAAAGGTTTGTCCGCAACAAATTCATATTGCGGATGTATTACAGGATTTTGTATATCGTTTACGATAAAGAAGAGAGTGTAAATTAGACACTTTTCATAATTAGTCCATAGAAAAACAATTTATACTTGTGATATACTTCTTTCATGGAAACAAATAGACTACGTTTGGTTTTGTGTGATATTGACAGTACGCTGATCAATTCAAAGAGGGAGCTAACCCCTCGTACGAAAGATATGATTGAAAAGCTGCATGCGCAAGGTGTGTATTTTGGCCTGGCTTCGGGAAGACCGGTCGATGAACTGCAGCGCTATGCGACAGGATGGGGAATTTCCTTTCCTTTTGAGATTTTAATTGGTATGAACGGCAGTGAGCTGTGGGATGAAATTCATCAGAAGCAATACGACTACTATAAGTTGAAAAAAGAATGGATCAAAGAAATTCTGGAGGCCATGCATCCCTTTGAAGCCAATGCGTTCATTTATTTGGATGGCAAGCTGGTGGCACAAAGGGTCGATGAAGCGATGAAGCATTCGGCTGTGACCTCACAAAAACCGATCCACGTGATTGAAAGTGATGCCGAGTTATATGCTTATGATAATGCGAAGATCATGTTTCGTATGAGTGCTGAAGATACTTTGAAGGCCGAAAAGCATTTTAATGAACATCCCAATCCTTATTATAAGGCATTTAAGACACAGACAACGTTGTTGGAATTTGCCGATCGTCGTATATCAAAAGGCTATACCGTTAAAAAGCTGGCTGATCTGTATGATTTTGGATTGGAAAATATTTGGGCTTTTGGCGATACGACCAACGACAATACGATGTTGGAAGTAAGTGGCAGGGGCATTTGTATGTGTAACGGAAGCGATGATACCAAGGCCATAGCGGATGAAATCACAGAATTTGACAATGACCATGATGGCGTAGCCAACTATATCGAGAAACATTTTTTCAGACATCAAGGAGGTTAGACCATGAAGAAAGTTGCATTAATGATCGATTCAAGTGCGGATATTACCAAAGAAAAGGCAAAAGAACTAAACCTTCATGTTTTGCGTATGCCTGTTATCGTAGATGGAAAGGAATACATGGAAGCAGAAACGATTACCGATGAAGAAGTGTTAGAGGCGTTGGAAGCACAAAAAAGTGTAAAAACAGCTCAGCCAATTGTCGGTGATATGATTCGCATGTGGGATGATCTGTTGAAAACACACGATGAGGTGTTTTATCTTCCCTTAAGCAATGCCTTATCCGGCACCAACAAAACGGCAATCACACTGGCAAAGAACTATGAGGGGAAAGTAACGGTTGTACAAAGTGAATTTGTTTGTTATCCAACGGTGATCATGATGCAGATGGTCAAAGAGATGATTGAAAAAGGATATACTTGTGCGCAAATCAAGGAAAAAATTGAAACAGAAGGAGAATTGTTGGCGGTATTGATACCGGAAAAGCTGGATACGTTAAAAGCAGGAGGTCGTATATCACCGGCTGTTGCCGCTATAGCAGGATTATTGAAGATCGTTCCTTTATTGAATATTCGTCATGGTGCCATTGATTTAGAAGACAAGGTTCGCACCTTGAAGAAAGCTTATCAAAAAGGAATTGAAGTCGTGACAAAGGATGTGAATCCGGAGGATTATATCTGGATGGTTATCGATGCCTTTGATCCAAAGAAAAGCGAAGACTGTAAAAAGATGTTGGAGGAGGCCATCGGTCAACCGGTACAGCAGCACTCTTTTAAAACAGTCATCTTATCGCATGTAGGCAAGGGAACCATCGGTTTTGGACGCATCAAAAAGATAGAATATTAGAAAGGCGGAGCATTCCGCTTTTTTTACACCATAATTTAACATATTCATTTTAAATTCATCTTACAGTTCATGCTTATACTGTCACCTATGAAAAATAGAAAAATACGGTTTTTGTTTTCTTTTCTGTTTGCGGTATGCTGTGTGGGTTTGATGTTTATCATTTATACGTTGTCAAGTGAAGATGGATACGCCTCCGGACAACGCAGTGCCAATGTACAGGAAATCATTAAAGAAAACGTTCATGAATATATGGATTCAACAGAAATAGGACAGAAGCTTCACTATGGACTTCAATCTTTGATTGAAGCGATTTCTCCGGATGGGGATAACTGGTATCAGACCATTCGCGATATTGCGCATTTCAGTTTGTATTTCTTTCTTGCGCTTTTATTGTATATTACTTTTTCCATTGCCGGAATTTCCCGACTCTGGAAGATCATCTTATCTTTATTGATTTGTTTAGGCTATGCACTATTTGATGAATTTCATCAAAGTATGGTCATCGGAAGAATCAGTACGATGGACGATGTTATAGTGGATATGTGCGGAACTTTAATGAGTTTAGGACTTTGTTGGGTCATATCTGCTTTCTGCGCTAGCCTTCGTTCAAAACCAAGGCAGAGATTGTAATTTAGTTAAAATAAGGTATAATTTGTTTAATTAAAATAAACTTTAAGGAGATGTGAACATGGAATGTAAACAATGTGGAAATAGTCTTCCGGAAAACGCTAAGTTTTGTCCGGAATGTGGTGCTCCTGTGCCGGCCGATGATGTTGTCGAAGAAACACCATCCGCAAAAGAAAAAGTAGAAGTTGTAGAAGAAGTTATCGAAGAAGTCCAAACAACAGAAGCGGAAGAACCGGTACAAGATGTTGTGAAAGAAGTAGAGGAAACTGAAGAAGAAACGATCATCCAGGAAGAACCGGTTGAATCGGAAGAAGAAAATGTGCAAGAGGAAGAATGGTATTATGTCAAGGAAAGTCAATCGGCTGGACCTTTTACGCTGGAGCAGATGATTGAACGAATTTGTGATGCGCAGATCAAAGAAGAGACTTTGGTATGGAAAGCCGGAATGGCTGACTGGCAGAAGTTAAAGGATACGGAATTAAAAGAATATCTTCCGACACCGGATGTAAAGCCGGAAGGAGATCAATGGTATTTTGTCGATGCCAACAATAAACAAAATGGTCCTTATACAGTGGAACAGATGAAAGGCTTGATTCAGGCCCATCAAATTTATGGAAATACGTTTGTATGGAAGACCGGGATGGCTGACTGGAAGCGTTTAAAGGATACAGAACTTGCTTCTTATGTGATGCCGGAGGCACCTAAACAGGAGAGTGCACATCAAACTTTTACAAAAAAGCCGATCTATATTTCAGAAAGAAGCATTGGATTGTCCATTGTCTTAAGCATTGTGACATGCAGCATTTATTATTACTATTGGTTATATACCTTGGCAAGAGATGTCAATGAATGTTGTAGAGCACAAAATAAATCGGGACCTGGAGAGCCGGGAATTGTCGTTCTGTTGTCATTGATCACATGCGGTTTATACGGTATTTACTTTTACTGGAAAGCCGGAAAAGTGTTAAGTGAGCTAGAATTTGATAATGGATATAGAGTTTCCGATAACAGTATTATCATGTTAGTTCTTCCGTTCTTAGGCTTAGGAATCATTTCTATGGCCATTTGCCAAAGCACTTTAAACGATATTTGTCGTTACGGAAATGAGTAAAAAGATTATCAAGGTGACAGGAGTTGTTTTCGTATTGCTCCTGTTTCTTCTTTTTATCGGTGTATATTGTCCTATCCAAAAAATCTTTGGGATTCCATGTCCCGGCTGCAATATGACGACCAGTTTATATTATCTGATTCAGGGAAATCTAAAGGCTTCCATGTTTTATCATGCGATGTTAATTCCTACGATGATCTTTGGCTTGTTGATCTTCTATAGCCATATCAAAAAAAAGAGGAAGTGGAAAGAGCGGTTACTATGGATGTGGGCAGGTTGTATGATTGTCTATTATATTTATCGTATGGTTTTTATTTTTCCGGATATTCCGATGGTCTATGATACCAACAGCATTTTTGGACAATTCTTCCATATTTCTTTATAGTGGTAAACGGTAGGAAATCTATTTATAAGGCTGTTCAGTGCAGAAAAGGAAGTAAATAGGTTGACAACCTTTTCTAATCTGCCTATAATGAGCACATACAAGTAAATTAGTTGAAGATAGAGGTAGCGATGCATCAGAGTACTGTAGGGAGCCGGCGGGCTGTGAAATACAGGAAAGGTAATCATCGCCGAAGGAAATGATATGGCGATGTCATTTCTTGGGGCTTTGGGAAATACCCAATGCACTCCTTCGCAAGAAGAGGGGTTATCTGAAAGGCGAAAGAACCAAGGCCATATGGATAACACATATGGTCTTTTCTATTTTCAACCTAAATTAGGAGGAAAAGAGATATGAAAAAATTACTTGCAGCATTAGCCGCTGGAACATTGGCTTTGGCCGGTTGTTCAAGTGGTACAGACAGTGCCAATGATGACACGTTTACCGTAGGAATGGAATGCGGTTATCAGCCGTTTAACTGGCAAACATCCGATGCCCAAACCGACTCTGCCGTTGAGATCAGCGGCGGTGGAGGATATTGTGATGGATATGATGTAATGATGTCACAAGCCATTGCCGATGAATTAGGTCAAAAATTAGAAGTGAAGAAAATTTCATGGGATGGTCTACAGCCTGCTTTGGATTCTGGAGAAATTGATGCGATCGTTGCCGGTATGACAGCCAGTGATGAGCGTGAAGAAGGAATCGACTTTACAACGCCTTACTACGAAAGTGAAGGAATGGTCATGATCGTTCGTGCTGACAGTGAAATGGCCGGCTATACAGATATCCAGGATTTCTCCGGTCATAAAGTAATCGGACAGAAAAACACCAACTATGATACCGTTATCGATCAAATCGAAGGTGTTGATCATCAGACACCACTTGCGACATATCCAGAATTAGTAGCCGCTCTACAAAATGGAGTAGCCGATGGTATTACAGCGGAAATGCCAGTTGCCGAAGGTGTTGTGGCCGCCAATCCAGGACTTGCGATCGTACAGTTTGGAGAAGGACATGGATTTGATGTAGATACAACTGTATCGATCGGATTGAAAGAAGGAACACGTGATTCTGATTTCTTCAAGAGTGTACAAGACGCATTAGATTCAATTAGCCAAGATACAAGAAATGAATATATGAAAACTGCGGTTGAAAACGCACCAACCGAAGAATAGGAAGGTTTGATGATCCATGAGTATCGATTTTGGAAGGGCATATGAAATATTTATAGAGAATTGGAGCTTGTTTTCTTACGGTATCCAAAATACTCTCTTATTCGCAATCGTTGGTACGGTTGTCGGACTGATCCTGGGATTGATAACCGGAGCTTTGCGTGCAATTCCGGAAGATCCCATGGATTCACTACCTGTTAAGATTTTAAAGAAGCTTGCGAGATGGATCGTAGGCTTCTATGTCTGGTTTTTTAGGGGTACACCGATGATGGTACAGGCCTTGTTCTTTTTCTACTTGCTTCGTCCGATTTTAGGATGGACAGGTTTCTCGGCCGGTTTGATCATCATTTCAGTCAATACGGGTGCCTATATGGCGGAAATTATTCGTGGTGGTATTCAGTCGATTGATGCCGGACAAAGTGAAGCGGCAAAATCCCTGGGGATGACAACGTTTCAAACGATGGTTTCCATTATTTTTCCGCAAGCCATTAAAAACACCTTTCCGACGATTGGAAATCAGCTGATCGTCAACATCAAAGACAGCTGTATGTTAAATGCGATCCAGGTAACAGAGCTTTACTTCCAGTCTTCTTCGGTAGCCGGAAGTAACATGAAATTTGCCGAAGTTTACTTTTTGGAAATGGTGATGTACCTTGCCTTAACAACGATCGCAACATTGATCCTGAATGCTGTGGAAAGAAAAATCAACAAGACAAAGACAGTAACAATCAAGGAAAACTGTGCATAGGAGGTTTGTATGGAAACAGTCATTCAAGTACAACATTTGAAAAAACATTTTGGGGATCTTCAAGTTTTAAACGATATCGACTTTGAAATCAATAAAGGAGAAGTAGTTACGATTATCGGATCCTCTGGTTCGGGAAAAAGTACGCTTCTGCGCTGTATCAACTTGTTGGAGATTCCGGATGGTGGAAACATCTTATATAAAGGAACAGATATTTTAAGTGGCAAGCTTCCTTTGACAACCTATCGTTCCAAAGTGGGAATGGTTTTTCAAAGCTTTAATTTATTTGCGAATAAGACCGTTTTAGAAAATTGTATGATCGGCCAGATCAAAGTCTTAAAGCGTTCGAAAGAAGAAGCACAAAAAATTGCCATGCAGCACTTGGAAGAAGTCGGTATGCAGAATTTTGCCGATGCCAGTTCGACACGTTTATCCGGTGGACAAAAGCAACGTGTGGCGATTGCCCGTGCTTTATGTATGGATCCGGAAGTCTTATTGTTTGATGAACCAACATCTGCGTTAGACCCGGAAATGGTTGGCGATGTTTTAGAAGTTATGCAGACACTAGCTAAAGAAGGTTTGACAATGGCTATTGTGACCCATGAGATGCAATTTGCCAAAGATGTCAGTGATCGTGTGATTTTTATGGACAAAGGTGTCATTGCCGAAGAAGGAACGCCGCAGCAGATTTTTGAAAAACCGCAGCACCAGCGTACAAAACAATTCTTATCACGTTATTTTGACCGTTAAAAACGGTCTTTTTTATAGTTTACCTCTTTGAAAACAGTTACATTTTTCAATTCTGTTACAATCCAAATTTCATAGAAACTTAACAGCTTTTTTTCTTCTTTTTCGACGGGCATTGTGTTATATTTAAAGTGCTATAGAATGGTTAAAGATTGTTCTTAGGAGGAATACATATGGTTAGAAGAATCGGGATTTTAACCTCAGGAGGAGACTCACCGGGGATGAACGCAGCCATACGAGCTGTCACAAAAGTCGGTTTGAACAGTGGCCTTGAAGTATTCGGTATCTATAATGGATACAAAGGAATGGTAGAAGGCTATATTGAACCGATGACTCGCGAAACGATTCGTGAGATTGTCAACCGAGGAGGAACGATTCTTGGATCGGCCCGTTTACCGGAGTTTAAAGATGAGGAAGTTCGCCGTAAGGCCATTCATCAGCTTTCCAAACGAGGCATTGAGGCCGTTGTTGTTATCGGAGGAGACGGTTCGTATCGTGGTGCCTTGTCGTTGACAGAAATGGGAATCAACTGTATTGGTTTGCCGGGTACGATCGATAACGATATCACCTGTACAGATTTCACGATTGGATTCCATACGGCATTGGAAACCGTTGTCGATGCAATCGATAAACTGCGTGATACATCAAATTCTCATCATCGCTGTTCTATTGTTGAAGTTATGGGAAACCGTTGTGGGGATCTGGCACTTTGGTCAGGAATCGCATCCGGAGCCGATATGATAGTGACCAGTGAAACCGGTTTTGATGAAAATGACGTTTTGGATCGCTTACGCGATTTGGATATTATACGAAAGAAAAAACATGCGATTGTCGTGATTTCCGAGAAGATCACCGATGTCGATCAGTTTGCCAAGAAAGTGACATTGAATACAGGTTTTTCAGGAAGGGCAACTGTATTAGGTCACATTCAGCGTGGTGGTTCACCATGTCCATATGATCGTATGTTGGCATCTCAAATGGGAGAAAAAGCAGTAGATCTTTTAATGCAGGGCATTGGAGGACACTGTGTCTGCATTCGCGACAATAAGATCGTATCTTACCCGATCGAAAAGGCACTGAGCATGCCTGCTGAATCTCGTAAGCCATTACAAAACTTATTCGAACGGTTAGTTTAGAAGGAAAAAGGAAGGAATCGAAAAAAATTATGTGTATTAGTGACAAGAAGACAAAAATTATTTGTACGATCGGTCCGGCCAGTGAAGATAAGGAAACTTTGAAGAAGCTGGTTTTGGCCGGTATGAACATTGCCCGTTTGAACTTCTCTCATGGAAGTTATGAAGAACATGGCAATCGAATCAAATTGATTCGTGAAGTTTCTAAGGAGTTAAATAAACCAATCGGTATCTTATTGGATACAAAAGGTCCGGAAATCCGTTTAGGTGATTTTAAAGATGGTGGCTGCCAGTTTAACGAAGGCGACATTGTCAAGATCGTTAAAAAGGAAGTAGAAGGAACACATGAACAGTTTACACTGCGGTGTCCGGAGGTATTCCACGATGTAAAAGCCGGTGACTGTATCTTAATGGATGACGGAAAATTAAAAGTTACGATTTTAGAAGTCAATGAAGATGAAATTCAGGGACGTATTGAAAATCCTCACTTCTTAAAGAGCCGTAAAGGATGTAACTTGCCTGGTGTTGTATTAAGTATGCCTTTCATTTCGGAAAAGGATGAAGCTGATATTCGTTTTGGATGTAAACAAGATGTGGATTATATCGCAGCCAGCTTTACACGCCGTAAAGATGATGTATTGGCCATTCGTAAGATCTTGATTTCTGAAAGAAAAGACAACATTCAGATTTTCCCTAAGATCGAAAACCAGGAAGGTTTTGATAACCTGCGTGATATTTTGGAAGTCAGTGACGGTGTCATGGTTGCCCGTGGTGACTTAGGTGTTGATGTCAGCCTGGAAATGGTTCCGATTTATCAGAAACAGATCATCTCAATTGCCAACGAATTAGGTAAACCAGTTGTCACAGCTACACATATGTTGGAAAGTATGCAGGAAAACCCACGTCCAACACGTGCAGAAGCCAGTGACGTTGCCAATGCGATTATGGATGGTACAGACTGTATCATGTTGTCAGGAGAAAGTGCTGCCGGTCATTATCCGGTAGAATGTGTACAGACAATGCACCGTATCGCCGATGCGATCGAGCCTATGATTCCTTATCAACAACGTTTAAAACAAGGAATTCGTACTTCACGTAATTCTTTGAACGATGCCATTGGTGTCAGTGCTGCCGATACATCCATTGCGTTGGATATCAAATGCATCATTGCCTTTACACAGAGTGGTCTAACAGCTCGTCGTTTAGCACGCTTTAGACCAGAAGCTCCAATCATCGGTGTATGTTTTGATGAAGTTACGGAAAGGGCCATGCTTCCAATCTTTGGTGTAGAGCCATATTTCAGCGATATTCAGAACACACGCGAAAATGATGTGGATTTGGCAAAGAATATTGCCTTGATGAAGGGTTGCCATTACGGCGATTTCATCATTGTTGTTGCCGGTTATCCGGAAGGGCACGGGGCAACAAATATGATGCGTATTGTCGAAATCACTGAAAACTAAGTAATCACAATCCGCTATGAATGAGTAGGAAACGAAAGTTCATAGCTTTTTTCTTGGGTCACTACCGGGAAACGACAAATGAAAAGAGTAAGGTTTTTAGCCTTACTCTACTGCTTTTAAAGATTCAACCATTTGAATCTTTTTTAATTTAAAGGACATGAAGAAGTTAATGATCAATGTAAAGATCATGGTCATCGCAAAACTGATCAAATAAGATTGTGGAAGAATCGTTCGACCAAACATCACATCATCCATTTCGGCTAAATTCATGATCAGATGATGAAGGCCGATACCGATAAATAATCCTAATAGGGCACCTATGATCGATAATAATATCCCTTCTCGATTGACATATTGATTTACTTCTCGTTTTGTGAAACCTAAGACTTTGATCGTTGCGATTTCACGGACTCTTTCGCTGATATTGACATTACTTAAGTTATACAATACCACAAAGGCTAATAAGGCGGCACTGATGACCAATACCACAACGATAAAGGAAATGCTGCTGATCATATCAGTAAAGTTTTTCTGTAAGGATGAATAGAAAGTAACACTTTCTACGCCATTAAGTTCCATCAATCGATTTCCTAATTCTTCTTCAAAGCTCTCACTTTGATCCTTTGTTTTGATCATGTAGATCGTATTCACATCAATATTTGAATCCAATGTGTTGAAATATGCCTTTGACATATAGATATGATGACCTACATAGTTTTCAAAGATACCGCTGACCTTGATTTCCAGATCTTTATCATCACTGGTGATTTGGAAAGCAACGCCTATCTGCAAATTCAATTTATCAGCAAGCTTCTGAGAGATCAGTACACCTTGATCTGTCAGAGACAAAGGTTCGCCTTGCATTGTTTTCAGTGTGGTGAAGGATTCAAAATGATCTAAATCTTCAATGATGTGTGAAGTGACTGTCTGATCCTCTCCTTCGATATTAACGGTACCGGAGAATTGTTGTTCTTCAAAGAGAGCATCCACACCTTTTAAATCCTGAATCTGGTCGGCTAACGATTTGCTTTCCTGAGTGACCGAGGTCGTGGCATTATAGTGATAGATGTTGCCATATTGTTGTTGGGCAATATCGCCAATACTGTCGTTGATTCCAAATCCGGCTACCAACAAGGCCGAACATCCGGCAATACCGATGACGGTCATAAAGAAACGTTTCTTGTAGCGGAAGATATTTCGGGCGGTGACTTTATGTAAAAAGGTCAATCGGTTCCACAACGGTTTAATACGTTCCAGTAAAATTTTCTTTCCGGCTTTGGATGCTTTTGGACGCATTAGCTGGCTTGGAACTTCCATGAGTTCGGCATAAATCGAATAAATCGTAGCCAGTAAAGTAATTCCGGTTACAGAACCGGAGGCCAGTAAAATCAAACCTGGCTGTGATGCGAAATGAATGGTCTCCAAATTATATAACATATTCCATGCGGTAAAGATCACAGTTGGAAAGACAATCATACCCACTGCACATCCAATGGCGGAGCCTATAATGCTGGCAATCAGGGCATAGATTAAATATTTGCTGGCGATTTGTATCTTAGAATACCCCAAAGCCTTTAAAGTACCGATTTCATTTCTTTGTTCATCAACCATTCTTGTCATGGTTGTCATACAAACAAGGGCAGCTACCATAAAGAAGAAGACAGGGAATACCGCAGCAATTCCATCCATTCGATCGGCACAGGCGCCATAATCTCGGTATGAGTAATGGGAGTTACGATCCAGTACCATCCATTCGCCGTTCAATTCATCCACTTGTTTTTGGGCTTCATCGATTTCTTTTTGTGCTTCCTGTTTTTGAGAATCTAACTCCTGCTGCCCCTCTATCAACTCCTGGCGTCCGCTTTCTAAATCTTGTTTGGCACTTTCCAGTTGTGTTAAACCAGTTTCATATTGTTGTTGGGCTTGTACAAGCTGGTTATAAGCTGTCTCAAGCTGGCTTTGGGCAGCTAATAAGGCATCACGATTTGCCAACAGTTCCGGTTTTTGTTGAATCGCTTGTTGAATGTTTGCTTCCTGTGTTTGAAGTTGTGCATATTGTGTTTGTAAGGATTGTTCCTGATTTACTAAATATTCATAGCCTTGGATTGTTTGATCAATTTGTGCCAGCTGTTCTTCCAGGGTGGCCTTGGTTTGATTCAATGGATCTAAAAGTTCAGAATCCGGTGGTAAAGAAGCAATTTGATCTTCCAGCTGTTTCAGCTGTTTTTCTAATTCCGGTTTTATTTGAAGCGCTTGATCATACATTGGCTGTAGTTGTGTTTTTTGTGCCTGTATTTGTTCCAGACCACTTTGCAGTTGTGCCAGTCCTTCCTGTACAGCCGGAAGATTGGCTTCGGCCTGGTTGATCTGTTCCAGCGCCGCATTTAAAGTCGGCAGATTTTCTAATGCCCTTTGACCGGCATAGTATTCCTTCCATCCGGCATCCAGCTGTGCTTTGGAGTCTGCCAATGTTTGTTCACTCTGTTGCAGCTGTGCGCTGCCATCTTCAATTTGTTGACTGGCTTCATCCAATTGATTCTGCGCATTTTGAATTTCACTGTTAAACTCTGCTTGGGCATCATCCACAGCGGCCTGGCTTTCTTCTAAACGAATCTTGATTTGTCCATCGGCCATGTCTTCCAATCTTTTTACCACAGGATCGATGATATCAAAGTATTCTTCATCGTAGGAATTGTACGCTTTAGCACCTTTGACAAGTACATCGGCTTCTGTATAGTATTCAGATTTGATGTTTTCTTCCGGCACAAAAACAAACCCATTTAAGGTACCGGAACCGATCGAGCTGCTTCCTTTTTGATAACTCAAATACGTTGGTGTATAACAAGTACCGACGATCGTATAAGTATCCTGCTGCAGGGAATCACTGATTGGCGTATCAGTGCCACTGGTCAATGTGATCTTTTCACCGATCTCTAAATTTCCAAAGAGTGTATTGGTGGCGCTGGCAGCCTCAATCAAGCATTCATTTTCATTTTCCGGCATGCGTCCATCCACCAAACGAATTGTATTGACTTCCTGCTGATCGGGAAGCGAGAAAAGCTTTAATACCAGTTGTGTATTTTCTTTTTTGGTCAGCACATCCATCGTATAGAGGCCCTGTACACGATCCACACCTTCTATTTTGGAAATCGCATCGATATCCTCTTTCGTTAACCCCAAGGTCGAATAGATTTGGATGTCCTGTAAATTTTGTTGGTCAAAATATTGATCGGCAGAATACTTCATGTCGGGAGCGGAGGCTTTTACGCCCGCAAAAAAGGCAACTCCAATCGCAACGATAGAAAGAATGGAAAAGAATCGTCCAAAAGAGCTTTTGATCTCGCAGAAGATATTTTTTAAAAACGTTCTAGGCATCAGTATTCAATCTGATCAATATCCATTGGAGAAGGATTGATTTCAATCGAGTCGATCTTTCCGCTCCTTACTTTGATGACTTTATCGCCCATCGGCGTTAAGGCAAGATTGTGTGTGATGACAACAACTGTCTTCTTTTGTTTGCGACAAGTATCCTGTAAGACTTTCAAGACTTGTTTTCCTGTTTTGTAGTCAAGAGCCCCTGTTGGTTCATCACAAAGTAAAAGCTTTGGATTTTTGGCCAGTGCTCTGGCAATCGCAACACGTTGTTGTTCACCACCGGAAAGTTGACTCGGAAAGTTATCCATTCTTTCTTCCAATCCAACAGATCGTATGGTTTCTTCTATATCTAAAGGGTTTTTACAAATTTGTGTGGCAAGTTCTACATTTTCTTTGAGCGTTAGATTTTGTACCAGGTTATAAAACTGAAAGACAAAACCGACATCATAGCGACGATACAGTGTCAGCTCTTTTTCGTTATAGGCACTGATCGTTTGATGATCGACGATGATCTTTCCTTCGGTGACAGTATCCATGCCGCCTAAAAGATTTAAGATCGTACTCTTACCGGCTCCACTGGCACCGGCGATAATGACAAACTCACCTTGATCAATGGAAAAAGATACGCCATCCAGCGCATGAATCTTGATTTCTCCCATTGTATATGTTTTTCTGACATCCTCAAATGTAATAAAACCGGCCATAAAAACACCTCTGTATTGTTACTACAATTATACCATGGCCCTGTCAAAATGACAGGGGGAATTTTGGGATTCCAAGGGGAGCACGATTGAGAAAAGCCAGATATCGTGATACCATATAGCCAAAGAATGGAGAATCAAAATGAAAGTAAGAGTATTGACGGACAGTGGCTGTGGCTTGACCAAAGAAGAGGCAGCACAGTACCACTTAGATTATTTGCCTTTACAGGTCATTGTAGAAAATAAGACGTATTTAGACGGTATCGATCTAACGACAGAACAGTTATATGATTTGATCGATAAAGGCTATTTACCGCAAACCAGCATGCCACCTTTAGGCATGATCGAAGAGCTTTTTGATCAATATAAAAAAGAAGGCGTGACCGATGTTGTGGTAGTCACGTTATCCAGCGGTTTATCGGGGACCAATCAGGCTATACAGGCCAGTGCCAAATGGCATGAAATCAAGGTACATACACTTGATATTTATACGACATTAAGCGTGGAAAAATATTTGGCGATCAGTGCTGCCAAGTTAAATGATAAAGGTTATGTACCAGATGAAATCATTCATCGTTTACAGGCTGTCGTAGAGCATTCACAGGGCTTTTTGATTCCGGAAGACTTGAATCATTTAGCTCGTGGTGGACGTTTGACACCGATGGCTGCCAAACTGGCCGGCATGTTGAAAATTAAACCGATTCTTGAAGTCAGCAAGAATTCGGAAGGAAAAGTAGGAACCTGCGATAAGGTTCGTACCATGGCCAAAGCTATTTCCAAGTCGGCTAAGCTGGCTGCCAAGGGGGCTAAAGAGGCAGGAGATTGCGTATATTTTGTCCTGGATTCCGCATCGGAAGAAAACGCAAAGCTATGCGTGGAAGAATTACAGGCTTTGATTGGAAAAGATGTCAAGATCGAAAGAGAATCGATCTGCAGTGTCATTGCCGCTCATACCGGCCTTGGTTCGGTTGCTTTTCAGTATTGTAAAAAGGTGAAGGGGGCCGATTAAATGAAAATCGCATTTGTAACGGATACCGGTACCGGACATGATCCGGACTATTGGAAAGAACGGGGAATCTATTGTCTTCCTTTACAGATCGAATATAACGGGAATTCCTATGATGAGTATGTCACTATTCCCTATGCCAAGGTTATTGAAAATCTACATGAACAAGTCTTGATGAAGACAAGTTTGCCAAAACCAGGTTTGATGGAAGATCTTTTTGAAGATTTAAAAAAGGAAGGCTATGATGCGGTATTCTGTGTACCTATCTGTAAAGGTTTATCCAGCACGTATGATACCTTGGAAATGATGGCCAAGGAAGCCGATTTACAGTTTTATGGCGTAGATTGTTATGTTACCGCGGTTGTACAGGGTAGAATGATCGAGATTGCCAAGGAGATGATTGAATCCGGTCATACGATTGAAGAGACGATTGCCCGTCTGGAGCGTATTGCCCAAAGCTGCGAAACCATTTTATTGTGTGATGATCTTCAACATATGAAACGAGGGGGAAGACTAACACCGACAGCGGCTGTTTTAGGCGGCCTGTTAAAAATCAAGCCGGTTTTGTATTTGGACAAAAAGACTAAGGGGCGTGTTGATGTATTGGCAAAAGTCAGAACCATGTCAAAGGCCCAGGATCGTGTGATTGAATTTATAAAGGAAAAAGGTGTTCTTTCGGATTTTACTTTTATCGTTGCTCATGTCGATGTATTGGATGCTGCTGTTGATTACGCACAAAAAATACAGAAGACATTTGATGGTGCTAAAGTAAAGATCATTGATTTGGTCAGTGCCGTAGGCATTCATACTGGTTTAGGCTGCCTGGCCTTACAAGTCTTTAATGAAAATGCATAATAGAAAGCCCTCTGTTTGATGGAGGGCTTTTGTCATACATAAAGATTAAACAAAAAAATAGAACTTGTGCAAGATTTTAAATCTTGGCAAGTTCTATCTTTTTTTATTCTAATTCGAAGGCACCGGTATATAACTGATAGTACGTTCCTTTTTGTTGAATCAAATCATCATGGCTTCCTCGCTCAATGATTCGACCATTTTCCAATACCATGATCGCATCACTGTTTTGAATGGTACTCAAACGGTGGGCAATGACAAATACTGTTCGTCCCTGCATCAGCTTATCCATACCATCCTGCACGATACGTTCCGTATGTGTGTCGATGGATGAAGTGGCTTCATCCAAAATCAATACCGGTGGATTGGCAACGGCAGCACGGGCAATGGACAATAACTGTTTCTGTCCCTGTGAAAGCGATGTGCCGGAGCCTGTGATCATCGTTTGATAGCCATGATCTAAATGCTTGATGAATTCATGCGCATTGGCAAGTTTTGCTGCTTTGATACATTCATCATCGGTCGCATCCAGTTTACCATATCGAATGTTATCCATGATCGTTCCGGTAAATAAGTTTGTATCCTGCAATACGATACCTAAAGAACGTCTTAAATCATCTTTTTTGATCAGTTTGATATCGATACCATCATAGGTGATCGATCCGTTTTGAATATCATAGAAACGGTTGATCAAATTGGTGATTGTTGTCTTACCGGCACCGGTTGCACCGACAAAGGCAATTTTTTCACCTGGTTTGGCAAATAGATTGATGTCATGTAAAATCGTTTTCTTTTCATTGTAGCCAAAGATGACATCGTGGAAACGTACATCCCCTTTTAATGGAACCAGTTCAACACTGCCATCTTCTCTTGGGTGACGCCAGCACCAATGTCCGGTATTTTTATCTGTCTCGCTAAGTGAGCCATCTTCATGAATTTCCACATTGGTCAAAGTGACTTTTCCATCATCAACCTCGCTTGGTGTATCGATCAGTTCAAAGATACGAGAAGCACCGGCAGCGGCCATGACAACGGAGTTGATCTGTTGCGAAATCTGACCAATCGGGTTATTGAAAGAACGGTTCAACTGTAAGAAAGCGGCAATCGTACCTAACGTTAAACCACCCACTCCATTGAGTGCCAGTAAGGATCCGATAATGGCAGTCAAAACATAGCTTAAATAGCCTAAGTTTCCGATGATCGGCATCAAAATATTGGCAAACATATTCGCATTGGCACTGGCTTTAAACAACTGATCGTTGACCACATTAAAGTCTTTTAAGCTTTGTTCTTCATGACAGAAGACTTTGATGACCTTGCTTCCTTCAACCATCTCTTCAATAAATCCGTTGACTTTTCCTAAATCATCCTGCTGGGCGCGGAAATATCGGCCGGAGCGGGAAGTGATAAAACGGGACACGATGATCATGATCACAGCCATTACGATCGCAACGATTGTCAAAGGAATGTCTAAGATCAACATGGAGATCAAAACGGAAATCATGGTCACGATACTTACGATCATCTGCGGTACAGCCATCGTCAACAGCTGACGAAGAGTATCGGTATCGTTGGTATAGATCGACATGATATCGCCATGTGCATGGGTATCAAAATAGCCGATCGGCAAGGTTTCCATATGTTCAAACAAGTGGTCACGAGTATCACGTAAGGTACCTAAGGCAACATTCAACAGAATACGGTTGTATAAATAGGTACAAAGAATACCGGCCACATAAATGCTCAACAATGTCAATAATGCTTGTACCAGCGGTTCAAAATCCGGTGTATCCTGACTTAACATCGGTACGATATACACATCAATCAAGTCTTTTAGGAAAGTGGATCCATATACATTGGCAAAACAGCTAATTAAAATAAAGATCAAGATAAAGAAGCAGGCCAGTTTATAATTTGAAATCGTGACTTTGATGATACGAGAAAGTCCGTTGTTTTTTGTCTTATTCACTTAAACTGCCTCCTTTCTGTTGTTCCTGGAAAGTTTCACGATAGAGCTTGTTGGTCTTCAACAATTCTTCGTGTGTTCCTAATCCGGAAATATGTCCTTCATCCAACACAAGGATCTGATCCGAGTCCTGAATGGAACTGACACGCTGTGAAATGATGATCCGTGTCGTATCCGGAATTTTTTCCATGAAAGCCTGACGAATCAAGGCATCGGTTTTAGTATCGACAGCGCTGGTCGAATCATCCAAAATCAAGATTTTTGGTTTTTTCAAGATCGCACGCGCGATACATAAACGCTGACGCTGTCCACCAGAAACGTTGGTTCCACCTTGTTCGATGTACGTATCGTATTTATCCGGCATCTTCTGAATGAATTCATCGGCCTGTGCTAATTTACAAGCTTCTTCAATTTCTTCATCGGTGGCGTTTGGATCACCCCAACGCATATTTTCTTTAATGGTTCCGGAGAACAATACGTTCTTTTGAAGAACCATAGCCACACTGTTTCTTAGGCTTTCCAGATCGTAATCACGAACATCGATACCGGCTACTTTTACGCTTCCGCCAGTTACATCGTAAAGTCTTGGAATCAATTGCACCAATGATGATTTGGCCGATCCGGTAGCCCCCAAGATTCCTAAAGTCGAGCCACTTGGGATATGCAGATCGATATTGTCTAAGACATAATTGGCTTCATCTTGAATGTTGGTGTATTCAAAGTAAACATCTTCAAAATCGATTTGTCCGTTTTTAATTTCTTTGATGCCGTTCTCAGGAGAAACCAGGTCACTTTTCTGATTGATAACCTGCGCAATACGCTCACCACTGGCAATGGACATAACGACCATGACAAAGACCATACTAAACATCATCAAAGACATTAAGATGTTGGCCGTATAAGTAAACAAAGACATCAATTCACCGGTTGTTAGTGAAGAACCAACGATCATATGCGCCCCAAACCAGGAAATCATCAAAATGGCACCATACATACTTAACTGCATCAAAGGCATGTTCCAGATCAGGATTTTTTCAGCTTTCATCTGAATGTGGTAAATATCGCCACTTTCTTTATGAAATTTTTGAGTTTCAAATTTACTGCGGACATACGCTTTGACAACACGAATGCCGCTGATATTTTCCTGTACAGAAGCATTTAAGGCATCGTATTTTCTAAACATCTTTTCAAAGATAGGGTGAACGACAAAGCTGACCGCAAATAAGGCAATCCCTAAAAAGATAATGACACCGACAAATACTAAAGAAAGTTGAAAGTTGATAAAAAAGCACATGCCTAAGGCAGCTACTAACATAAACGGAGCACGTACACAGACACGAATGATCATCTGAAAGGCCATCTGTACATTGGTGACATCAGTCATCATACGTGTGATTAACCCTCCGGTTGAATATTGGTCGATGTTGCTGAAGGCAAACTTTTGAATGTTTTCATATTCCGCTTTACGAAGATTTTTCGCAAAACCACTGCTGGCAATCGCGGCATGTTTTCCACTTTGTGCACCGGCCCACAGTCCGATAAAGGCACAGGCAACCATAGTACCGCCGATTTTCCAAACGATATCCATATTTCCTTGTTCGATACCTTGATCGACCAGAATAGACATCAGAAAGGGAATCAGGACTTCCATGATAACTTCAATGATGACATAAAGCGGAGACTTGATCGTATTGATCTTGTATTCTTTGATTTGAGCCATCAATGTTTTTAACATATTTACTCTTCCTCCTTTTCAATTACGTTATTGGTTACTTTCTCTAAAAGGATAAACAACATCTCTTTCTCATCGGGCTGTAAGCCTTCGACGAGTTTTGCTTCTATGAGTTTGACACTTCGCTGTACAGCTTTTTCCAACTCTAAGGCTTTTTCGGTGGACTCAATGTAATGAACGCGTTTATCGCTTTCACTGATCACACGGCGAATGTATCCCTTTTGTTCCAAGCGGTTCAATATTCCTGTTACCGTTGGATTGGAGATGTGATAAAACTCTTCGATATCTTTCTGGGATACTTTTTCTAACTTTGTCCATCTAAGAAACCGAAGCACCTTTTCTTGTGACATTGTCAAATCAAAATCCTTTAATGTTTCATTCATGTGTTTTTCAATTGATGATTGAATACACTTGAAATAGAAACCGTAACCATATTTTCTTCGGTTCATCCAACACCTCCTTAAAATATAGCTTGCTATATAAAAATATAGTTTGCTATATAATTATATGTCATTTGATAGGATTGTCAATAGACTTAAAAAAAGTTAAAATAACGCTATGAGAAAAAATGAAATTTATGAAGTTTTGTGTCTGGATGTGACCAACCAGGGCTATGGTGTAGTACGTATTGATGGGCAGGTTGTTTTTGTGCCAGGTCTTTTAAAAGAAGAAAAGGCAAGAATCAAAATCGTAAAAGTCTTAAAGAAATATGCGTTTGGAAAGATCGAAGAACTACAGATTGTTTCTAAGGATAGAGTAGAGCCAAAGTGCCCTAATGCCAGCCAATGTGGCGGATGTTGTTTTCAACATCTTGCCTATACAAAACAACTGGATATAAAAACAGAGTATGTGCGCCAGCTCTTTATAAGAAATCATCTGGATTGCACGATCAAGGATACACTGGGTATGCAAGATCCTTTTTATTATCGAAATAAAGCACAGTTTCCAATACAAGTCATCAATGATACAGTCTATATGGGGTTTTATCGACCTCATTCCAATTCTATTGTGGATTGCGATTCTTGCGTGATTCAATCAAAAGAAATCAATGAGGTTTATCAGTTTATAAAGGCAAACATGAATGTCAAAAGTGCAAAGACATTACGTCACGTACTGATACGATCCAATGTGCAAGGACAAGTGCAGATCGTTTTTATCGGCAAAGAGAATCATGTGGATGCTTTGGTCAAGAAGATTACAGAAAACTTTAAGAACGTAGTATCCATCCTTTTTAATAAAAATGATCGTGACGATAATGTGATACTGGGGGATTCTTATCGTGTGCTCTATGGTTTAGAATCAATGCGCCAGACATGTATGTCACAAAAGATACAATTACATTTTAAATCTTTCTTTCAGGTTAATTCGAAACAGATGGAAGTTCTTTATTCGCAGGCTATTCATTTGGCAAACTTGTCCAAGGAAGATCGTGTGATTGATCTATATTCCGGCGTGGGTACGATTGGTTGTGTCATTGCTCCGTATGTTAAGAAAGTAACCGGTGTGGAAATTGTACCGGAAGCCGTGGAAAACGCCAGAAAAAATGCAAAACTCAATCAATTATCCAATATTGATTTTGTATGTGAAGATGCCAGCATCTTTGTGCAAAAATATAAAGAAGAAACAGATGTTGTTTTTGTGGATCCACCAAGAAAAGGATTAAGCGAAGCAGGCATTTGTCATATTACCGGATTGCATCCAAAACGAGTCGTCTATATTTCTTGTAATCCGAATACTTTGGCAAGAGATGTAAAGTTATTTGAAAAAAGTGGATATCATTGTAAGGTGGTACAGCCGGTGGATATGTTCTGTTATACCAATGGTTTAGAATGTGTTTGTCTATTAGAAAAATAAAAACCAGTCTTGTTTAAAAAGACTGGCCGTATGCGATGGTGAGGTCGCTTCGACTTGAATATACCTTTTTTATCGTATTTTACATATACTTTGTTCTAAAATCATGCCACGCTTATTTTGGTTATATTATCAAATGGCATAAAATCGGCATATACATTTTAACCGAAATTGACATAGATAATTGAAATGACAAGCTTTATTTTATATTTGTAAATGCTTTAAAGCAATAATGATGAAGAGTATATTAAAATCATGAGATAGATTGTTTTACTTATGATATAATGCTTTAGTTGCGCTACACCCTCCTCTACTTTAACGAGAAGGGAGGTGAACTCGTTGCAGGAGATATTACTATTCATTTTAATTTCTGTTATCGCAGGTGTGATTTGCCACCTCATCTGTGAACGGCTCGACAGAAGAGAAAAGTAGTGCAATGAGCCAAAAGCCCAAGGGACTGCCATTCCAAGAGCTTTTTGTTCAAGAAAAAAAAGCACCCTCTGCCAAGGGTGTTTTTTCTCGTTACAGGCTTACTATCCATTTTGCCTACTTAAATTATAGCATGTTTAAACATGGTGTCAAATATATTAAAAGACTATGTTAAGCACATTCAATTTTGTCACCGCTATATTTCGCGATTTTGTCATCTCCCTGTATTCTATTTTTGGAGGTGATTTTGTAATGCTTACAAAAGATAAAGCGAATGGAGTTATCAATGACTTCTACTCGTCCATAGCGCAGCAGACTGGATTTTCCGAACTTGGAGGCAACTTCTTCTATGGTATAACCAGTACGACTTATTCTAATATCTCTTAAAACTTTACCAATTTTCTCTTTGTCTGTCATATGATTACACCTCCATCCTTACAGATACAATATATTATAAATGTTTGCTAAAGGCTAACAACCGTTTTTAAAATAATTAAAAAAAGTGGCCAAACTATGCCACTTGTATGCCATTATGCTATAAAAGCCTTTATATAAAGCATTGGTGAGGCCGATGCGACTTGAACGCACACGAGCTAAGCTCACTACCCCCTCAAAGTAGCGTGTCTGCCGATTCCACCACGGCCTCATTTGCTTTCTTATTATAGCGAAGAATGATGCCTTTGACAAACAAAATCGGTATGACTTTTACGACAAGAGGCATTTATGGTAGAATAACTTTTGTATATCAAGTGAGGATATGAAAATGAAAAATAAAAAGATGTTACAAAAAGTATTGTATGGTTTATCGTTGCTTGCATTAGTTTATACAGGTTATGTATTATTCTATACGTATGATTCAGTTACACAGTATTATACGGCATATGGCTCTTCAGCTCCGGTTTCACAAATCGTTAATAACTTGATCAACAGTGCCTTTGCTCCTTTTATGTTTGCCATCGTTCTTTATGTATTAGCGGTGATTTTGGGAATGGTCGATTCTTTGACACAAGAATTTGAGATCGTAGCCGAAGATCAACCAGATTCTGTTCCTGAACAAAAAGAGGTAAAGGAAGAGACAAAAGAAGAATCGAAAGAAGAGAAAAAAGAGGAAGAAAAGCCTACAGAAACGAAGGAAGAGTAAAAAAGTTCAGATTTTCTGAACTTTTTTTAATAGTTTTTTGATTCTTTTTCGTAATTAATAATAGGGTAATCAATTTTAAGGATGTGGAGGAGATAATGTTACAAAAGAAAATTAAAATAACAATTTGGTTGGTTTTCAGTTTTTGTATGCTGATGATGCAAAGTTTATCTGTATTGGCACAAAGTCCGGCAATCGTTCATGTAGAAGCGCCAACAGGAGTGCATGTCGATCCTAATGATAAGTGGGCTATTGGTACGACACGACCGACGGATTCCGGCTATAGTTCCAGTTATTATTCAAAATTAAGTATAAATGGACAAAAAGTGTATTGTCTTCAACCTTTGTCATCGATTGCCAATGGTAATGGAGGCTATACTGCCATGGATTTGGCCAGCTATTTTGGAAATGCCGCATTGACAAAGAAGTTGGAATGGATTTCCAGCTTGGGCTATGGGTATATGAATGATAAAACCATGGAGATGGACTTTGCCACACAGATTCGAATCTGGCAGGAGATTACACCGGGATTGATCACGAACATTCATCCGGAAATCCAAAGTAAGATCGATTTGATCAATCAACGTTTGCATGTCATGGAAACACCGGTTTCTTTTCAAGGTCAAAATATTGTCTTATATGGATATGGAGAAGAATTTGCACAGACATTAAACGATCAAAATCATGTTTTTGAAAACTATATTTTGGATCAGAGCACTTTAAAAATGGAACGAAATGGAAATCAGGTTCGTGTTTGGATGGATGAAGAAGATGGTTTGCAGGGAAGTGCTTCTATGCATTGTTTTTATGTCCCTCAGGGAACCAGCATTGCCTATAAGAACCCTTATGGCTATCAGGAGGTTGGATATATTACCGGCGGTTCTTCGCAGACGCTTCGTTTGAATGCGCATGTGCGATTGGGAAGTATTCAGATCACAAAAGGGGATCAGGAAACCGGTACACGTGCACAGGGAGAAGCTACTTTGGTTGGTGCTCAATATTCGGTAATCGATGATAAAACCGGAAAACAGATAGGCACACTGACCATTCAGAATAATCTACAAAGTAATATACTCGATCAGCTTCCTTCGGATCGAACGTACTCGATCAAAGAAATCAAAGCACCAAAAGGATATCAGTTGAATACTAAAATCATTACAGCGGATGTAAAGGCGCAACAAGATGTTCGACTCTCGGTTGCGGATGTTGTTGTGACTGGAAGATTTCAGTTAAAAAAGATTATCACGGATGCGAGTACAACGGAGATCGTAAAACCGGAGGCCAATGCACAGTTTGGTGCTGTGCTTAAAAAGTATGTGGATCAATATGGAAGTGTACAGGAGGCTTTGAAGCACAAAGATACATTTACCAATCACGAATGGGATCTGTTGCATACCGATGAGAAAGGAAATGCTGCCAGTCGAGAGCTTGCTTATGGAACGTATCTGATTCAACAGCTGACCAGGGAAAAGGAAACAGACATCTTAAAAGAACCATTTACTTTTACAGTAGATGAAAATGAAAGGAAACCGATGGAATATACAATCAATAATCGACCAAGCGATTATTATCTTCGACTTGTCAAAAAAGATAAGGATACCAAAAAAGAAATCGCATATTCCGGGGCAAAATTTCAAATCTTTGATCAAAATGATCAAAAAGTCACCATGAAGATTGGTCCGAAAATCTTCGATACTTTTGAAACAGCTTCCAATTCGACAAAGGAAGAACAAGGTGTTTTTGTGGCCAAAGAGGAAAAGGGAAAGATGACGATACCTTTAAAACTAAAGGCGGGAAGATATCGTATCGAAGAAAAAGTTTCTCCTAAAGGCTATCTTTTACTTTCAAAGCCAGTATGGGTCGATATTGGAGAAGATTTTGTTTCTGAAAAGGATTCACAAGAGGATGCTTATGTTGAAGTCGTCATTGAAAATGAAAAGCCAACAGCCACGATCGAGCTTCAAAAAGAGTTTGAAGAGCCACATCCGGTTGAAACATGTCCACAAGAGGTATTGTTTGTATTGCGTGCAAAAGAAGAAATTCTGGATCCATCGGATGGCAGTGTGTTATATCATGCCAATGAGAAGATCAATGTGGGATCAGCCAAAGAGGGAATTTATGCACTGGGAAAAGATCAGGTGCTGCGTATCGAAAATCTGCCGATTGGATTGGGCAAAACAGTATATCAGTTAGAGGAAATGCAGACAAAGGAGGGATATAAACTGGCTGATAAGCCCATTGAGTTTGTGTTTACCGCAAAAGATAACATGACAAAATCTTATAAGGTTTCTAAAACATTGCAGAATGAAAAGCTCACAATTGATACTTCGGTGCAACCAAATGGGCAACAGAAAAAGACTTTTAATGGAAATCAGGATTTTATGATTCGTGACACTATCTTTTTTCAGGATTTGGATGCACAAAAGACATATCGATTAAAAGGTACGATTATTGATAGTACTACGCAAAAACCGGTGAAAGTCAATGGAAAAGAGCTGACTCATGAAATCAGCTTTGTGCCGGATCATCAAAAGGGGTTCGTCGATAATTCATTCTGGATTGAAAAACAAAGCCTGCCTAAAGGAAAGTATGTAGTATTTGAAGAACTGTATTGTGATAAAGGACATTTGTTGGCCGAACATAAGGATGAAAACGATGAAAACCAAAGCTTTGAAGTAGAACTTTTCTATGAAATAGAAGTGGAAAAGATCGATGCCAAAAGTGAGAAAACAATAACAAATCAAGATTTTGAATTTACCTTGTATGAAGATTCATCCTGTACAAAACAAGTGCAGGTTGGACAAACGGATCTGAAAAAAGGAATGTCTTTGTTTAAAGAAGTTACAGAAGGTGTATGGTATCTAAAGGAAACAAGAGCACCAAAGGGATATCAGCTGGAAAAGAATGTGCAAAAAATCGAAATCAGAAATCACGAGGTTTGGATCGATGGTAAACAGGAGAAAATGGAAAAATCTTGTCTGCATATAAAAGTAAAAAATGAGAAACAGCCTTCTATTCCAACCGGTAAATCGATGCATTTTGTGTATGCGTTATGGTTTTTTCTGTCCGGATTTTTAGGCTGTATGATCGTATTTCTTCAATGGATGCGAAGAAAAAGGGTATGAGAAGTCATAAAGGGTGGTTTGATACTGCCCTTTTTAAGTGTCGCTAACTTGCAATTTTGCATAAAATAACATAAAATTCATTCATGAGTGAGTATGAAGGAAGATCTTTTTTTAAAGATGCTGCTTATAATATAAAAAGAACGATGGAACTAGACCCGGCGGCCCATTCGAAATGGGAGGTTTTCTGGTTGTATCCGCATATCAAAGCAATCGGATTGCATCGAATCGCTCGTTGGCTGTGGGATCATCACCGCACCTTTTTAGCTCGTTTTGTTTCCAATGTTGCCCGTAAATGGACAGGGATCGAGATTCATCCGGGAGCAACGATTGGAAGAGGGCTGATCATTGACCATGGAATGGGTGTTGTTATTGGTGAAACGGCAATTGTCGGAAATGATTGTCATCTTTATCATGGCGTCACCTTGGGAGGAACCGGAAAACAACATAAAAAAAGACATCCAACTTTAAAGGATGGAGTGTATGTTGGTTCCGGAGCCAAATGTCTGGGAAATATCGTTTTAGGCAATCACTGCAAGATCGGTGCCAATGCCGTGGTGCTGATCGATGTACCGGATGGCTGTACGGCTGTGGGAATGCCTGCCAGGATCATTGAAAGGAAGCAAAAGTAATGTGGAAATATCGATGTAAGACGCATTTGTTAGCACTTCTGGCATCGTTTGGGATCGGAGTGCTCTTTGGTCTGATTACATATTTTGTATATGGAGATACCTTGCAGGTGTATCTACAGGAGATTGCTCGTGAGGCGGGTCTATCTTCTGCAGAGTTTGCTGTGGTCCGGGATTTGATGGTCAATCCGGCTTTACAGGCAGGTATGACAGGCATTGTATTTGCGGGCCTTGTCAATATTGTTTTTTTAGCACAATATGTCGCCAGTAAAAGCAGCTATGCCCCATTGATCTTTATCGTTCTTCTGCTGATGGCCTCGGTATATTTGCTTCTGGCAGGAATCGTATTATTGATACCGGCTATTGTCGTCTGCATCTATGGAATGGTCAGCTTAAAAAGTTCTTTATCGTTTCAAAGACAACAGCGTAATTTTTCCGATGATGATGAGATCGTGCGAATCTATAATATCCATCACACATTGGATGAAAACGTCAAAAGAGTTGCCTTGGAGTGTAAGAAAAATGTCCGTAAGTTTACGGTCGTTTATACATTAGGTGTGATTGCCGCATTATGTGTACTGTTCTTTGTACAAAACTTTGTGGTGCTTGTTTTACTGTTAGTTTTCCTATTTATGTCCTTTAATTATCTGATGCGATTTTTTGCCAATTCTTTAATGCCGATCCGGTTGCTGCTGTATCAGAATTGTGATCCGGAGGCATGTGCCAGTGCCATCATTTATTATTCGACAAATCGTAATGGGAAAGTAAAGCTGAAAAACCGGATCCTGTTGGCACAGGCTTTGATTTATATGGACGATCCGCAACTGGCCATGGATGTGCTGATCGATTATTCGCGAAGAGATCAGGCAAGCTTGTTACAGTATTGGAGCTTGATGGCAACGATCAATTATATGTTAAAAGATGAAGATGCACTGGATCGCTGTAAAGAAGAAGCCGGTAAAGTACGTATGAATTATGGTGTACAGGGGGTCCTGGTACAAAGTGAAGAACTGGCATCTATTCAAAATAAGGTTGATTTGATGAATGGGCAGTTTAATACATGCAAAAAGTATTATTTGCAGGCTTTGCAGAAGGCAAGACTGCCGTTTCAACAAGTAGATGCGTGTTATTATATCGGCATGATTTCCTTTGTTGAACAAGATTATTCTCTGGCCAGTATGTACTTTGAAAAAGTCATCAGTCTGGGTAATAAAATGGCTTTTGTCCAGAAGGCCAAACACTTTCAGTCTAAGATCGATGCGATGGCTCCATCGCAGGATGACGACGAATTTTAGTTGAAAGTTATCAAGGGATTTTGTATAATCACAAGTGTTAAAGCGTTGAACAGGAGTAGTAGTCCATAGAATTCGATGGATAGAGAATCAGACTCATCGGCTGAAAGGTCTGAACAAAGAAGTTGGATGAATTCGCCTGGGAGCAAGAGTAAACCTCTTCCGTTTCATACGGTTATCATGGTAAATAAGTGCGTAAAGACGAAACAGGATGGTACCGCCGTAACTGGCTCCTGTGCTCGTCTTTTTTTGTTTTATAAAGAGAGGATGACGACAATGGAACAAATCGAACAGCTTCAAAAAGAGGCACTGGAAAAGATCCGCGATTGCCAACAAGGTAGTACGCTTAATGAATTGCGTGTGTATTATCTGGGGAAAAAAGGTCCGGTTCAAGGCTTGATGAAGAATATGAAGAGTTTATCTTCGGAAGAAAAGCCGATTTTTGGTCAGAAAGTGAATCAGCTCAAACAAGAGCTTTCACAGGCTATTGAAGAAAAACGGCAGGAACTGGCTCAAAAAGAAATGTTGGCAAAGATTGAAAATGAAAAAATTGATATTACCTTACCAGGTAGAAAACCGCACCTTGCCAATTTACATCCATTAAATCTTGTTACGCAGGAATTGGAAGATCTGTTTATTGGTTTAGGCTATCAGGTGATCGAAGGGAATGATATCGTCAGTGACGAATATTGCTTCGAAAGAGCGAACATTCCTAAGGATCATCCCGCAAGAGACATGCAGGATTCCTTGTATATCGATCCAAACTGGCTGCTTCGTACGCATACAACAGCTATCCAAATGAAGGTGTTGGAAGAAAGTGCACCTTCATTGCCGATCAAGGTTGTTTGTCCGGGAAAAGTCTATCGTCGAGATGATGATGATGCGACTCATTCTCATCAGTTTATGCAGATGGAAGGTCTGGTTATCGGCGAGAATGTCACATTATCCGACTTAAAAGGAACCTTGGAATTTATGGCACGTAAGCTGTTTGGACAAGATCGCGAGATTCGTTTCCGTCCCAGCTTCTTCCCATTTACCGAACCAAGCGTAGAAGTCGATGTATCTTGCCATATTTGTAACGGTAAGGGATGTCCGACATGTAAAGGAACCGGCTGGATCGAAATCTTAGGTGCCGGAGAAGTGCATCCAAATGTTTTGAAGATGGCCGGCTATGATCCGGAAAAGTGTTCCGGTTTTGCCTTTGGTGTAGGTATAGAACGTGTTGCCATGTTGAAATATGGTATTGATGATATTCGTCATTTTTATACAAACGATATGCGCTTCATGGATGAATTTAAGCGTTTTGAATAGGGGGAAAGACAATGCGAATTTCTAGAAAATGGCTTTCACAATATATGGATATTTCTGATCTTTCGATCGAAGAAATCGCTCAAAAAATTACCGATGCAGGTTTAGAAGTGGAAGCGGTAGAACATCAATCGCAGGGAACTAATTTGGTGATTGGGGAAGTGTTAGAGTGTACCGACCATCCAGACAGTGATCATCTGCATTGTACAAAAGTCAATGTCGGCAATGAAGTTTTAAATATAGTCTGTGGAGCACCTAATGTGGCTGCCGGACAAAAAGTCATCGTTGCCTTACCGGGCGCTAAGTTGCCGGGTGGTGAAATCAAAAAAGGTGTGATTCGTGGGCAGGAGAGTAACGGAATGATCTGTTCCTTACTGGAACTGGGTGTGGATCCGCATCTTTTGACCGAAGAACAAAAAGCAGGTATTGAAATTTTAGATGCCCAGGCACCTGTGGGTAATACTGATCCTTTACAGTATTTGGGATGGGATGATGAGATCCTGGAAATCGGATTGACACCCAATCGTAACGATTGCCTGGCCAGCTTTAATATGGCTGTGGAAGCCGGTGCCATCTTACATCGTGAAGTAAAATTACCGGCTTATCAAAAGGCTTCTGAATGTGGTGGACCGACAAAGCTTCAAGTTTCATCCAAAACGAAAAAATGTCCTTTATTTTTGGGAAAGGTCATTGGCAATATCACAATCAAAGAAAGTCCGTTATGGATGAAGGAGCTTTTACGCGCTTCCGGTATGCATTCTATCAACAACGTCGTCGATATTTCCAATATTGTTATGCTGGAGACAGGACAACCGATGCATTTTTATGATAAAGATGCGATCAAAAATCAGGAAATTACAGTTGTTGATGGCATACAGGAAGATTATACGGCGTTGGATGGAGTTACTTATGCCTTACAACCGGAAGATATCGTAATCACCAATGATGGAAAACCAATCGGTATTGCCGGAATCATGGGTGGTGATGATTCCAAAATCTTGGATATGACAACCGGTTTGATCATCGAATGTGCGATCTTTGATCATGTATCGATCCGAAATACGGCCCGTCGTTTGAATTTGGCTACAGAATCCAGCGTTCGTTATCAAAAGGGCATTGAACCTCTGGCAGCTCAAAAAGCTGTGGATCGTGCTGTTCAGCTTTTGATCGAATATGCGGATGCCAAAGAAATTGAGGAAACTGTACAGTATGGGCAGACACCATACCAGCCAAAAACTTTATCCTGTCAATATATGGCCATCAACGATCGTTTGGGAACGGATTTTACCAAAGAAGAGATCTTAGAAGTGTTCAAACGTCTGCAGTGGAATCCGATAGATCACCAGGATCACTTTACGGTTGATATTCCAAGCTATCGAACCGATGTTGAAGGAATGGCGGATTTAAGTGAAGAAGTAATTCGTTTGATTGGGTATGACAGACTGCCTAGTACGCTTCCGATGATGGAAATGACAGAAGGAAAGTTGAATCCTTCACAGCGTCTTCGTCGTGAACTGCGCCAGTACTTTACGACGCAGGGCTTACAGGATTGTGTGACTTATACGTTAATCTCCACTAAAAAGATGGAAAATGCGATCTTAAGTGCCGGAGAAGCGATTGAACTGGCCAGTCCCATGAGTGAGGAAAGACGATATATCCGCACCAGCATTTTACCGAGTCTTATAGATGTAGTCAGCTATAACCAGGCTCGCCATATTCCAAATATCAATGTTTTTGAATTAAGCGATGTAGCTGCCAAAGAAGGTGTGCAGACACACGGAGCTTTTGTGTTGAGCGAAGAACTGCAGCAGACTAAGTGGACAGGTTATTCCTTACCGGCTGATTTCTATACCGCCAAAGGATTGATGGAAGCTATCCTGGAAAAGGTGGGAATTAATGAAAAACGCATTCACTTTGTGGCCAATGAAGTCGATACTAATCATTTCCATCCATATCGTTCTGCCTGCATTCGAATCGATCAGGAAACGATCGGTATCGTAGGACAGATTCATCCACAATATGCCAAGGAAACAGATTGTAAGGATGTAATTCTTTGTGAATTTGACTATGGAAAGATTCTTACCAGCAAGAAGGCAAAGATCAAGTATGTACCGATATCAAAATATCCAAGTGTACAGCGAGATCTAGCGTTTGTCATGGATCGCTCGATGCCGGTTTCACAGGTAGTTGATGTGATCAACAAGCATGGAAAGCTGGATAAAGAAATGATTGTAAAAAGCGTGGAGGTCTTCGATGTTTATCAGGGCGAACATGTAGCTGACAATGAAAAGAGTATTGCCTTACGCATCCTTTTCCAAAGCGATAAGAAAACATTGAATGAAGAAGAGATCAATACTTTGTTTAATGGAATCATTGATGCGATACAGAAGGAATGTAATGCGACATTACGAAATTAGTGCACGATGGTGCACTTTTCTTTTGCTCTGTTAAGAAAGCGCTTTCTGTGCTATGATGGGTGCAGGTGAGTAACATGAAAAAATATATCATTTCAATCGATCAAGGTACGACCAGTACACGTGCTATCTTATTTGATCAACAACAAAATATCGTGGCGGTTTCGCAGGAAGAGATTCATAATAGCTTTCCTCAACCGGGATGGGTTGAGCAAGATGCCAATGAAATTTGGCTTTCTACACTATCCTGCTTATCGAGTTTATTTTTAAAATCCGGCGCACAACCTGATGAAGTTGCTTCGATCGGCATTACCAATCAAAGAGAAACAACGGTAGTATGGAACAAGAAAACAGGTATGCCGATCCACAATGCGATCGTATGGCAATCCAGGCAGACCGCTGCCATCGTTGAGCGCTATAAAAAAATGGGAGTAGAGCCGCTGATCAAAGAAAAAACAGGTCTTGTTTTAGATCCTTATTTTAGTGCTACGAAGATTCGCTGGATTTTGGAAGAAAAGAACATTCAAAATACAGAAGATCTTTTGTTTGGAACCATCGATACCTGGCTTGTCTGGAAGATGACCAATGGCAAGGTACACGTGACCGATGTGACCAACGCTTCCCGGACACTATTGTTGAATATTCATACATTGGATTGGGATAAAGAATTATTGGAATTGTTTGATATTCCTCTAAACATGCTTCCTCAAGTCGTCGATACTTCCGGTATTGTCGGCTATATTGATCCGGTTCATTTTTTCAATACTTCCTGTCCGATCGGAGCCATGGTCGGTGATCAACAAAGCGCTTTGTTTGGACAATCTTGTTTTCACAAAGGAGAAGTCAAAAACACTTACGGAACCGGCGGCTTCTTATTGATGAATACCGGGGATACACCAATTCATTCACAGAAAGGATTATTGTCGACGGTCGCATGGAAAATTCAGGATGAAGTGTGTTATGCACTGGAAGGAAGCATCTTTGTTTCCGGTTCTTTAATTCAGTGGTTAAGAGACGGATTGAAATTTTTTAAATCCGCCAAAGAAACAGAAGACATTGCGACCAGCGTGGATTCCTGCAATGGTGTCATGATCGTTCCAGCGTTTACCGGATTAGGAGCTCCGTATTGGAACGATGAGTGTCGAGGTGCCATTTTTGGGTTGACCAGAGGAACCGACATTCGACATTTAGTACGCGCTTCTCTGGAAAGCATGGCCTATCAAAGCAAAGACTTGATTTTGGTCATGGAAGAAGATCTGCATCAAAAGATCACGCATTTAAAAGTAGATGGAGGCGCCAGTGCCAATTGTTTCTTAAACCAATTCCAGAGCGATATTCTTGAAATACCGGTCTATAAAAGTGTCATGACGGAAACAACCGCTTTAGGTGCTGCCAGACTGGCCGGACTTGCCTGTGGTTTCTATAAAAGAGAAGATTTTAAAGATGGAAAACTGGATGAATTCTTACCACAAAGAGATCATGAAAGCATAGAAAAGCTTTATGAAAAGTGGAAGAAGGCCATTCAGGCAACACAGATGTATTAAAGATCAGAGATTTTTCTGATCTTTCTTTTTGTGATAAAATATAGAAAAAGCATAGGAAAGCTAGTTATAAAACAGAAAGAAATCAGAGAAAATTGACTTTATACAATAGTTAGATGTATATATAAAATATATTCTAAAGTTACTTAAATAAGAAAGAGACAGGAATTTGTTTATGAAAGATTATCAGTTTCATACAGAGGTTTCAAAAGAAGAGTTTGATCACTTTGTCCAAAATCATCGATTTTGTAACCTGCTGCAAAGCTATGATTGGGCCAAGGTAAAATCCAATTGGGAGGCATTACATACCGGCGTGTATCAAGATGGAAAGCTGCAGGCTGCCGGTTTAGTTTTGATCAAACAACTTCCACTTTCATTGTCCATGTTCTATGTTCCTAAAGGCCCGGTGCTGGATTTTGAGAATGCAGACCTGGTACAGTTTTATTTTCAGGAACTTAAAAAAGTGGCCATGAAAAGACACTGTATCTTGATTAAGTTTGATCCCGGCATTATGATCCGTGAATTTACATTATCTCAAAGAGATGTACCATTGTATGGCTATACAGAAACGATCTTAGAAAATATAAAGAGGATTCATGCGCAGCATAAGGGCTTTACTACGTATATAGAAGAAACCGTACAACCTCGTTTTCATATGGGATTGAAACCTTGTGATCTGGAGGAACACTTGCCGAAATCGACAAAGCGATCCATTAAAAAGGCAACCAAGAAAAATGTTGTAGTGGAAGAAGTTGGAATAAAAGGACTGCCTGAATTTGCACAGATTATGCATATGACCGAAGAAAGAAAAAATGTGCATTTGCGTACCGAAGATTATTTTCGCCTTTTGTTGCAGACGTATCCAACGGCCCATTTATATCTGGCCTATGTAGATCCTTTACAACGAAAAAATGAACTGTTACAAAAGAAAAAGGAATTAGAAGCCAGAATTGCACAAAAACCAAATAAGAAAGCCGAGCATGAATTACTTCAAAATCAAGAGGAATTAACCTCTATTCAAAAGGTTTGCGAGAAATATCCACATAAAACAGCCATTGCCGGAGGCATGATGATCGGCTATGGTAAGGAATATGAAATGCTGTATGCCGGAAGCAACGATGATTTTATGAATTTTAGACCGCAGTATCTTTTATATGCCAGACAGTTTCAAGATGCCTTCGAAAATCAGGCTGAATTTGTCACAATGGGTGGTGTTGACGGTGATTTTCAAGATGGACTATCTGAATTTAAATCAAACTTTGCCCCATATATTCGTGAATATATAGGTGAATTTGATTTACCGGTACATCGTGTTTTATATGCTCTTGCCATAAAGGCCATGCCACTGGCCAAAAAGATGTTAAAGAAGAAAGCATAAAAAAAAGCCGATCATTCGGCTATTTTTTTGTTAATACGTAGTCATGAAGAATGTGCCCAACCGCATTTTCGTTATGTGTATAAGGACAGATATGATCAACTTGATCTTTGATCAATGGGTGCAAGTTTTTAACACCAATCGCTATACCGGCCGTTTTAAGCATCCCCAAATCATTGATGTTATCTCCGATAGCCATAGAATCCTTTATGTCGATGTGTAGATGATCGCATAGAAATTTTAATCCGATTCCTTTATGCACTCCCTTTTTATTAAACTCAAAGTAGCGAGCACTGGAATAAGAAAGATCACAAGCTTGACGGATATTTGTCGAAAGTGATGCATCAATGGATTGAAGATAGTCAAAACTGGTGTTTTCATAAAGAACTTTCATGATCGGGACAGCCTTTAAAAAGGAAAGGTCCGTTTCATGAATTTCTTTTACCTGCATACGACCTTTTAAAAAGTCACGTTCATCATCATTAAGATGATATGCATAAACGGTATCGATCGTATAAACTTGAACGCATACATCATATTGAAGACCGATCTTATAAATTTGTTCTGCCAAAGAATGATCCATCGGCTGCATATATAAGATTCGATTGTTTTTATTTTCGGTCACACAGGCGCCGTTTAAAGAAATGGTATAGGTGTTTTCTTTATCATACAGACCAATTTCTTTTAATGTATTTTGAATCGATATAAATGGTCTTCCAGTTGCACAAACAAATTGAATGCCATGGTCAGATACTTTTTTGATTTGTTCAATTGTATAAGCATCGACATGTTTGTTTGTATTCAATAATGTTTCGTCTAGATCACTGGCAATAATTGAAATCATGATTTCCCTCTTTTCTGTGAACAATCTTATCAAATATGATATGATGATGCCATGAAAAACCCAATTTTTATAACGCCCGATGAAATTTCTGCAATCTTGGATGCGCTGCATATTCAAAAAGGAAGCTATGTCTGTGTGCAAGCCAGTGATCGATTCTGTAAACATATAATAGGAGAAGAACAGGCTATTTTGAATGTGTTGATGGATAGAATAGGAACAGAAGGCTGTCTTTTCATGCCGACTTTTTCTTTTTCAACGTTGGATCCGTCCTGCTTTGCGACCAATGTGGACTATGAGGACTGGAAAAAGATACGCGAATGGCAGCTTGGTTATCATCCTATATTGACAAGTTGCGATCAAAACGGAGCGTTGGCCAATCAGTTTTTAAAAAATGAAAATGTAACCCGCACGACACATCCGGTTTACAGCTTTGCGTTTTGGGGAAATACGAAAGAAAAGGAGATCGATCAAAGATCGAATTATCCTCTATCTTTTACTCATGCTCTTTCTTCCTTTGCCGATCAACAAGCCATTAATCTATTGTTTGATAAGGGGCCAGAAGAAAGTGTTCTTTTACCGGCCATTGCGAAGACTTTAAATAAAGGTGTTACGTCTTTACAGCGGGCCGTAATCAAAAAAGGAAAAAATAATGCGGTTAAAACATTCTTGGTTACAGAGATTGATGGAATGGAAGAAGAACTTTTGGGATATTGTTATAAAAAAGAAACGAGATTGGGAAAATTTCCTATATATAGAATATCGTTAGATGAGATACAGGAAACAGAAGCTGTTATGGATTAACAACTTCTGTTTTTAAGTAGATAGACTGATTTTCTTTGGAAACCAAAGATGAAATTTGATCGGCAAAAAATTGAAAGAATGAAATCTCTTCGATTTGAAAGCGATCTTTAATGTCAGAATCGACATCCAGAATCGCAAAAAGAGTATTGCCATTATAAATGGGAACGACAATTTCGGATTGTGATGCCGAATCACATGCGATGTGTCCGGCAAAAGAATGAACATCATCAACAACGATCATCTTCTGCTGTTGGGCACAGGTTCCTACAACACCTTTACCAACAGGGATGGTCGTACAGGCCACTTTGCCCTGAAAGGGACCTAAGGTGCAAGTTGCTTTGTCTTGTTGTACTAAGTATAAGCCGACCCAGTTTAAATGAGGGAGTTCATGATAGACCAGAGCAATCAAATTTGAAATGGATGAAATCGAAGGAATCTCTGGATCAATCAAACTTTTACATTGTTTATATATAAGTGTATTCATGAAGAGATTGTAACATAAGTAAAAAGAATCTGTCATCTTTGCCACATTTCAAACCAAAAAAGACATAAAGCTATATTTATAGAGAAAAGGTGATACGATAAGGGCACAAAATAAATGATTTGTTTGAAGGAGGAAATCACATCCAGAAAATAAGGATTTATCTATCGGGGAATGGTAGAGATGAGTTGATTTTCTTTTGAGAAGAGTCATGAAAAAATAAAACATGACTCTTTTTTAAATCCATAAAGGAAGGAGAATTGTAAGTAAAATATCGACAAATATATCAGTTTCCAGTCACAGAGTGTCAATGAAACCGATTACATTGGTATATGGAACAAAAAGGACTAAAAAAAACAAAAAAAAAGTGAAAAAAGATGTTGACGGGTGGCGGTGGATTTGGTAATATAACTGAGCACGGCGCGGGAAAGCGCTGAGCGAGATCTTTGAAAACTGAACAAGAACAAACCTGAAAGAAAAAGGAAACGTCAATTTCGGTAAAAGAGAAAACGATGTCAGAGGACATCTGAAAGAGCTAAATCAAATGGAGAGTTTGATCCTGGCTCAGGATGAACGCTGGCGGCATG